>JGI24695J34938_10000827_pt1 | contig 28780 bp, 20 predicted proteins | sample TergutCo191P3_FD_34938 | JGI IMG/M metagenome (IMG submission 34938)
CCTATCTCGCTGTTTACGGCTCCAAGATAAAAAGTAAAAGGTTCATCAATCGCGAGAGTGTAGAGCAGGGGATAAAGTCCCTCAACTCCGTAACCTGATTCGTGTAAAAAGCCGGGGAAAGATTGAGTTACAAAACTTCTGTTTTCGTTCACAATTATATACGCGAAATTGTCGGCGCGCACTTCAAACTCATCAAGATTTCTAAAAGCCGAAACACCCGCGCCATGCCTTCGATTGTAGGTGCGCAGAACATCGTTCGCCTCAGCCGCCAAATTTCTAATCCAGTCAAGACCGAAAAACACGTCACGGCTTTCTTCCCAATTTACGGTAAAAGAAGAGCCGCGCTCTCCGAACGGTTTTTTAAGCGGAGTGATTGCGAGCCTTTCGCCTGTTACAGGACGCAAAATTCCGTCTATCAGCCATTTAATAAAACCGGAACAGTTAACCCCCGCCGTTTGTGAATTTTGATCGCCCAATGTTTCTATAAAAACGAGGTTTCCGTTTTCGTCAAAAGCTCCATCATCAGCGTAGCGTAATTCACCAAGCCGGGAACGGATATTGGCGGTGAGTCTTCTCGCGTCCCTGTAGTTCGCTGCATCAGGCTCAAAATACCGTATCGGGAATTTATTATCCGCAAGCCTTAAAATATCATTTAGCCGCATTGTATAGAGGCGCTCAAATGGGACTCCTATCGGGATTGATCTTGCGACATAGCCTCCGTAAAGAACGACATCGAGCCAGCAGTTTTCGCTGTTAAATGGGCGGAACTGGATATGCGTATTTTCATCGCTTCTAAGGAAAATTCTGATCTGAGTAGGCGCTCCAGTGTCTTTTCGCCTTGTAAGCATCCACGACCCTTGAGCCCACCCGGGAAACTGTCCTGTTCCCCTGCGCTCTGTAACGCTTGTACCTCTTATAAGTTCCCTCGAAAAAAGAACCCTGAATTCCTCTCTGCCTTCCATTGTGCTGATCCGCACCTTCTCGCCTGTTTCAAGAAGCTCTATTCTCGGAGCCTGGGAAAGCACTCTTACAGGGCTTTCGATCATCCACGCCTCGCTTAAACGCAAACGTAAAAGTGAATCGTCGGAGATTCTCGATACCGGCAAATCGAAAGAAAAAAGAGGCGCCATATTAAATAAAAAAAATAAAATAGTTAAAAATTTGGACATATCTGCTTCTATTATCGGCATAAAAATTGTATAATTGTAACTATGAAGTTATACAGCCGNGGTCAGGTTTTGTTTTTTTCGTTTTTAAGCGCTATNATAGTCGTGCTTTTCGCTGTCGGTATTGGTTTAATNAAACCCCAGACAGGCTCTTCCGGTAATCAGGATAACAAAACGGCGGAAAACACCTCTTCTAACGGCTCAAACGCCGATAAANCCCGTGTTGATCCTGATGAGTTTGTGCTTTTACAGTCCGAATACAGGATTTTGGCGGCAGCCGATGAANTGTCGCAGTATTCCGAGGACGAACGGCAAAATATTCTNATATACGAAAGATTAAATTCCGCTGTTGTAAACATAACAACAGAGACAATGGCGATTAACTGGTTTTTGGAGCCGGTACCGCAGGAAGGCACTTCAGGCTCAGGGTCGATTATTGACAGGCGCGGGTTTATTATCACCAATCATCATGTTATTCAAAACGCTCACAGGGTTTTTGTCAATCTTTCCGACGGCTCTCAATTTGAGGGAACGATTGTCGGCATCGATCCGGAAAACGATCTTGCAGTCTTAAAATTCGATCCTCCAGCCGGAACGGAATTGCAGACAATCAGTTACGGTGATTCTGACAATTTAAGGGTTGGACAAAAAGTTCTAGCAATCGGTAATCCTTTCGCTTTGGAACGCACATTGACAGTCGGGATCGTTTCCGGTTTGGGACGCCCGATACAAACATCCAGAAACAGAATTATCCGTGATATGATTCAGACGGACGCGTCGATCAATCCCGGCAATTCAGGCGGCCCGCTTTTGGACACTCAGGGCAGAATGATCGGCGTAAACACAATGATCTATTCTCCGTCAGGCGGCTCTGTTGGTATCGGTTTTGCCGTTCCCGCAAATACAGCCCGCCGTGTAGTAAATGAATTATTGCAGCACGGCAGAGTGCGCCGCGGCTGGATTGACGCTACTGTTGTTCAGATTTTTCCAAGTCTTGTAAGATACGCAAGGCTTCCTGTGTTTTCAGGTCTTTTGGTTTCGCGCACAAAAAGGGGAGGGCTTGCGGAAAGAGCGGGGCTAAGGCAGGGAACAGAACCTGTTCAATACGGACGAAGCGTAATATATCTTGGCGGTGACATAATAACTTCCGTAAACGGTATGCAGACAAATTCGCTCGCGGATTTATATTCAGCGCTCGAAGCCTCAAAACCGGGAGACACAATAAATGTTGATATTATCCGGGCAGGACAGCCTAGCTCACTACGAATAACGCTTGCTGATCGTGAAGAAGTAATGAACTAAAATCCGGTGTTAGGAAATTTCATTCAAATTAATTTCCTCATTCCTGATTAAAAAATGAGTCCTATTCCAAATCCGCAGTAGCCTGTTATTTTTTCATTTTGATTGATGATTCCGCTTTGCAGGGATATTATAAAATTTGACGGCGGGGGGAAAATATTAATTTCCGCGCCTGCCAAAAATCTTGAATAAAGGTTTTCGTTAAAATTAAATTCGTATCTTGCGCTTAATCCCATGCTTAGAAAATCCCTGCGGTAAAGAAAACCTGATGATAGAGATACTTCCGGCTCAAGTCCTTCAGGCCCTCGCCAAAAAACGGCAGGGCAGAGTACGATAGACAGTTTATTTAATTCAAGCGAGAAGGGAATAAAAAGACTTACGCCTTTTCCGTGGCTTAGTGGACGCTCGCCGTTTTCGGAAGCCCATGTGTAAGAAACGCCTGCCGCAAGAGAGAGCGGAACAGAATCGCTTTGGAGAAAACAAAACTTAACCTGCCCCGAAACTCCCCATCCAGTTTGGCTTTCGAGGTACGGGTTTATATTAAAAATTGTGGCAAGCTCCAATCGATCCAAAGGAGAGAATCTCATTCCAATATTAAATGGAAAGCCCGTTCCATTGTATAGAACGCTTGCGTTTAACTGGTAGCTTAAAGCCGGTAATGTACGGGGCATCGGTGAAAAAACAAGTCCCGAAGCGCCGCTCTCAAGTGATAATGGAAAAACATTTAAGGAATAATTAATCCTTGTTTCCAGTTTAATGATACTTGTTTCTTCTTCGTCTTCATCATCGTCAGTCGAAAATTCAGGCAGCCTTTGGGCTTTTATCAGCACAGTGTATGTTCCCTGCGGCACATAATTGCCGTCAGAGTCTTTGCCGTCCCATGTGTGTTCCTGATGCCGCGAATCAAACCGGCCAAGCTCTTTTGAATATACAACATAGCCTGCGCTGTTTAGGATTGTAATTGCGCCTGCGCCTTGAGCGGATACATTAAAGCGGTATTCGTTTTGCCCGAGATTATTGGGATTTAATGGATTAAAGCGTCTGCGGCTCTGCGTCCCGTTTGCGAGCTTTAGCGCCGCGGGCTGTAAAACCAAATGCGCTGTAACTGTTGAATCGGGCTCTACAAGCACAGATACCGATGATTCTTCCCAGCCGAACGCTTCTGCCCGTATAATATGATTCCCTGCCGGCACATGCTCCCATGTAACTTCATTGCTTTGTGAAAGAAGAGAAGATCGGGATGAGCCGTTTGCGAATCTTGTTCTAATCTCCGGATTAAACGGCAGCGATTCAGGGCTTCCCGGCGCTTTTTCTACAATGACATGCACGGCGCCTGAAAGCCATTCCATTTCGATAGAAATAATCAGGCGGCTTGTGTTAAATAGAGTTATGTTAAATTCCCGTTCCCTGTGTTCTTCTCTGCTTAGCCTGATGTGGTAATCGCCTGAGCGAAGGTTATCGAACCTGACAGGCGTTTCTCCACGCTCTACGCCGTCAATAAAAACTTTTGTGCCCAAAGGCCATGTATTAATTTCAAGTCCTCTTCCCGGGACTTCCTCAAAATTGTCACCTTTTATATTTCTCGCGTTCTGCGCCTCCATCACGCCGCAGAAACAAATGAGAATAGCAATAAAGTTGAAAATTCGCCGTTTGGTCATTTGATTTAATTTATGGATGCTGTCTTATATATTTGGCGATTAAAAACATACATATACCGATCAATACTAATGCAATGCTTACAATTAACTGAAAAAACATATTAACCCCCAAGCCAGTTCTTCTTTATTCATATTACACTCCTTATATAAATTTTGTAAATATCACGCTTCGGCGAATTTTCCATTCTGACGAAAACTCCACCAAGAGGTTTCTGAAAAAATTACGTGATCTACAAAATGAAGCCCCAGAATTCGTGCCGCCGCTTGAAGACGCTCTGTGATTTCATGGTCTTCCGGTGAGCCTTCAACCTGTCCCGAAGGATGGTTATGCGCAACGCAAAAGGCCGCGGCTCTGTCCTGGATGATATCCGCGAATACCTCCCTCGGATGGACAATTGTCTTGTTTACAAGTCCGATTGTTACAATGCGCACAGCCAGCACTTCATGAGCGCCGTTTAGGGAAATGCTTATAAAGCGTTCCTGTTTGCGGTCGGCGTAATGACGGACAAGAGTATAAATATCAATAGGCTGCTTGATGCGCACAGACATGGAGCCGTATCTTCTCCTCCCGAACTCAAGCATTGCTAAAATGGCGCATGCCTTAGATTTTCCAAGCCCCTGCATACTGATGATCTCATCTATCGAAGGGATGTCTTTATTCCTGTCCAAAAACTTTAATAGATCCGCTGCGAGCTTTTTTACATTTTTCCCGCGAATACCTGTGTTTAAGAGAACCGCCAATAACTCCCCGTCAGACAGGGAAACAGGTCCCCGCGCAAGCAGTTTTTCGCGGGGTCTTTGTTCCAGCGGCACATCAGCGAAAGCGCTCTTGCGAACACTGGTCTTTGTTTTGTTAATTTTTTTCATACATATATATGGCGCGAGGATGCAGGGTGCTTTAGTGAAAAGTGAAAATTTATTAACTTTTTTTAATTTCACTAAAGCGCCACGCACGCTCACTCCGGGCGCACTGCTCAGGATAAATCCTTCGCGCATTAACAATCTCATTGACTTGGTCTAGCGCCACGCCTTCCTAAGTATTCACAACAACACGCATTCGCGTGAAGACTTGGGCGCCATATATAGGTACAACTTTCTTTTGAAGGTTGAATCTATTTTATGGAGGTTCCTATGGAATCTAATGCTGACATAAAAAGCCGTCTGCTCCCGCCAGACGCGGATATTCTCCCGCCGGGAGATGACCGTAAAAAGAAATCCTGTTCATTTACCACGAACCCGCTTGAATCTGCACGCGTAGAACCTTCAGTTTTTACACGAACCCTGTCCACATTCTTATCCTTTAAAAAAACCTGATAACAAACTTCTATTACTTTGAAAAAGAGAAAAGATATCAAACAACAGGTTCGGTTTTGTTCGGTCTTGTTCGTGGTTAAATTCTTCTTCCCCCATATTATGTACAATACTGCTTAGTGCAGCGAGACGTACTTCCATGGATTCTTTTTTCGTAGCTTGGCGAAAATTTCCATCAATCTACTCTTGCGGTTGGTTTGGGTTTAGGTAACTATTCCCAGAAGGAAAAATAGAAGGGATTAAGTGATATCCAGAAACCGCTTCAGGGCATTTTCGATCATAAGCATATCGTTATCAGATAATACATCGATTTTACTTTTTAAACGGCTTTTGTCAGCGCTCATAATTTGGTCTGACATGGCTTTATTCTTTTTATTATTTATCGTAACCACTGCTTCACCGGGGTACAAACGGGAAATATTGTTGGTAAGCGGAATTACTACAACTCTGGCAAGATGCTGATTAGCGACATCATTACTTACAATTACCGCAGGTCTTGTTTTTTTTATTTCCGATCCTACCGAAGGATCAAATTCAACCCACCAGACACTGCCTCTGGTCATGAACAAACTGGTCCGAAATATGCGCTGCACCATTCCTGAGCTTCATGCTCCCGCTCAGTATCAGCTGCCATTGCCTTGTATCCCTCTGTGTCATTCCCATATTCTTTTTGCGTTTTTTGACGCAAATATTCAACAAAATTAATTACCTCTCCAAAATACTTGGGAGGAAGTTTTTCTATTTCATTGAGTAATGCAGCTCGTTCTGTCATGGATTTCTCCTTTTCTTTATACTTACAAGAATAACAAAAATGTGAGATATTTTCAAGTATTTATAAAACCGTAGTTTCGCTCTCTTGCTCAAAAAAAAGCCTGTTGCCTTTTTTTGGTTAACAGGCTTTTAAAAGAATTTTTACCACGAACCCGCTTGAATCTGCTCGCGTAGAACCTTCAGAACTTACACAAACCCTGTCCGCATTCTTTTCCTTAAAAAAAACCTGATAACAAACTTCTATTACTTTGAAAAAGAGAAAAGATATCAAACAACAGGTTCGGTTTTGTTCGGTCTTGTTCGTGGTTAAATTCAACTTCTCCCATATCTGCTGCCTAAAAAACCTGCCACCCAGATGGCAACAGGCTATTAAATTTAACGACCATTTATTTTTATTTAAGCGTTTACAAGTTCCTTATCATTTTTTATTGTCTCTTGCATATTATGTACAATATTGCTTAGTGCGGCGAGACGTACTTCCATGGATTCTTTTTTCGTAGCTTGGCGAAAATTTCCATGTTCCACAGCGATAACAACGTTATTTACTTCATTATCAATTGAAATATTGTGCTTGTACGCGCTGTCAAGTATAACGATATCCATCTGATATCATTTTATAACAACATTTCGATACTGTCAAACTATTACTTTGAAAAAGAGAAAAGATATCAAACAACAGGTTCGGTTTTGTTCGGTCTTGTTCGTGGTTAAATTCTTCTTCTCCTTCCTTCCCCAAACCAAAAAAAAGCCTGCCGTCAAAAGGACAGCAGGCTTGAAATCTAAATCTAAACGTTTGCGCTAAACTTACGGTGTAGGTGCTGTGACTGCAACTGATACGTTAACACTATATGTAAAACCAGAAGTCTTTGGTGTTAATTCAATTACGAGTTGTATTTCCGTCCCGCCGCCTAATGATGCATAGTTGGCACTAGAAATTGTAAACGAAATGCTCGTATTTAATGCCGAGCCAATTGAAGCAGTTGAATAGTACCAAGCTATATCATAGTCGTCAAGATCAAGAACGGTATCGTTTGAGCTGGTCAAAGTAATTGTAACACCTGCACCATTTATCTGGGAAAGTGAAACAGATGTTGAACCAGTGGCTACTAAGAGTCCGCTATTATTTGTAATATTATTAAAGTCAACATCCAAGACAGCATGGTCTGATGTTGCGGCTAGCCAACGGGCATATACAGTCCAGTCTTTGTATACTAAAGTTGAACCAGGTGTAAACTCAGTTCCGCCTGTAGTTGCATTAGTATCAAACCAGCCAATAAATGTGTCGGTACCGGGTACAGCCGGAGCAGTCGGGTTTGCAACTGTTCCATCTCCACCTGCCAATGTATATGTGTTCCAATTCGCTGTTAATGGATTATTTGTGTTTAAATTGCCTGTAAGTGTTCCGCCGTTTGCATTAAAATTAATGTCAAAATTATTTTTTGTAAGAGGCGTAGGTGCATTATTATAGGTTGATGTAATGCCTGTGAATACATGAAGAATTTCATTTATAGTTCTTGACTGATGCCTTGCCTTGTTGTAAGTAAAGCTTACGCGATAAAAACCTGTCGGAAGAGTATGGTTTTGCGCACTGTTAAATACAATCGCAGTAGAACCAACATCAGCGGAGCCGCCATTCAAGTCTGTTATTGTATAAGATCCGGAGTCAAACTCAGCTGCGCCGGTCTGATTCGCAATTGTAAATGTAAATACTCCGTTGCCGGTTGCTTGCAGATTAAGAAGAATATTAACGTTATTTGCACCTGATGTTGCATTTGTAATGCTTCCTGTTCCCGAAGCAGCAAGTACGCCTGTACCTTTAGCTCCGCCTGTATAGGCTTCTAATGTAATGGTATAATCTTCACCCACTTCAATCTCTAAATCTTCTGCATTTAAAAGATTAATAGTTGTTGCTTCATAAACTGCTTGCGTTGTTCCATCATCAATTTCCAGCCAGAAGTTTGAAAAACTTCCTATTGTGATATTTGGCATGATGGTTCTTCCATCATTACCGGCGAGGCTGATACTAAGTGTGGCTTTTTGGGAAGAGTTGCCACGAAGTCCACCCAAGTCAAACTGACCTTCGCAAGTTGTTACCAGTAATGCTGTTACAAGCAGTACTGCCGCTGCTACGGCAATCAAGCCGCATTTTTTCGTTCTCATAATTGTCTCCTTTCTATATTAATATATTTCCTCACAATTTAATTTCCTACAATAATGTTAAAAGTCGCCGAATACGGTATGTCGTCTTTTATGACATCCAGGGTAAATACATAAGTACCTTGCATCCATAATTCATCCATATTAGCTTGCGCGAAAACAGCGTTCAAGTCAAGGCTGTCATTATTGACTACAATAATATCGTTGTATTTCCACCATATTTTGCCGGCATCAAAATCGCTTGCATTGGTCAATTCGATTATCGCTAGATTCGGGGGAGTTCCTGTATCTTTTCCGGTTAACAGCGCTTCCTGAGAAATAACAGGAAGAGGCGTACTCCACGATATTGTGGCTCCGTCTGTTCCAAACACATCTGGTGTAAAACCTGCCAGAGTTATGCCAACCACAAGACGCGGGATGCCAGGCAAAGGAGGTTCATTGGGAGGTGGTTGATCGCTGTTTATCCGTACCCTGAGAAATTTAAAGGTTTGCTTTGTTTTATCAGTTTCCGTGTCGTCATGGAAGACATAATCCATCGTTGTGCCTTCTACCCAAAGCATAATTCTTAAGTTTGGGAGAAAGACAGAGCTTGTTGTAGGGTATTTAAGGTTGTCATCGTCGTCCAGTATGCCTTCATAGCCTACTGGAACCATGGCATACATTGTTCCTGCATTCGTTCCTGTTGGGAGAGCAAGAGTTTGCTCGTTTAATGTTTTAGGAAGCGTAATTCCGCTTGCAGTGGCGCTAATTTTATTAGTTTGCTCAACATTGTCAATATAAGGGGTCATTGAACCTGTGAGAGGGGTCGCTTCCCAGACTGTGTAGGTGAGACCATTGGTAAGACCACGCATCATACCGTTTGATACTCTGCCGATTTCTCCTATCGAATCTGAGAGGTGTCCGCTGATGGAGACATATCTGTACTGCGGGGGAACCGGAACATCTTCGTCTTCGACAGATACAAGGTAGTATTTGTTCGGGTTTAAACCGGCAATGCTCCCGCTTCCAACCCTTAAATTGTCGCTGGTTTTATTAACTAAAACGACCCTGGAATTTTCGATTACTCTTTTTACATCTTCGTCTTCAAGGAAACTTGATATATCCTCTGCGCATGATGAAAAAAGCAGCATAAAAGCCGCCAAAAGCGAGAAAGGTGAAATTATTTGAGAAAATCCTCTCATCAATGTTAATTGTAATACATATATAGAAAAATTCAAGGTGTATTATTGATTTTTAACTGTTTTTTGCCTTATATTTGATTATATGGAAAAAAAATCAATCCTTGCCCTGATCTTTGCGGCTATATTCTTTCAAATTATGATTTTTCCTCTTTTTTCGCAGGAATTAAGGCAGGCAAGAATATTTGTGCCTCAAATTGCCGGAAATGCCGCCGCGCAAGACAAGGTTTTTTTCCAGCAAAGGCTCATTTATGAGATAATTCTCCAATATTATGGTCATGCTCAAACCCGAAGTAATGGTGAATTTGCACTTTCAGCGGTTATAATGCCGTTTACCGAGTTTAGAGCAATACAGGATGAGCTTGCCGAAGCAAAAAGAACACTGGCAGGACCTGTACCGCTGCGTCCAATCCCTCCGGTGCGAAATACCCATGACAGACGGGAATTCTTTTCCTGGGATGTCGATGGTCAAGTCCATTTTTTTGATACAACAGGCGAAGATAACTATACTCCGCGCCCCTCGCCGGTTCAGCTGCGTCAGGAAACAAGGCAAAGACAGTCCGGGAATAATGTGCTGCATCTTGAACTTAGGGATATTCTAAGAGGTGACATAATAACTGACGGTTATATTATTTACGAAACCGCGGATTCCTCGGTTCATGAGGATCTTTCCATTGTTCTATACAGCATGCTTTCGGTATTGCCGGAAATCGAGGAATTTAATGACTGGCGCAGTAAATGGCTTTTTTTGGAATTCAGCGCGCTATGGACTCCGCGCATGTATTCCAACGAAGGAAACTCGCTTAATCTGTCAAATTTCGGTTTTAAAATCGCCGCGGATTTTCATATTCTTGATTTTATGGCTTTAAGCGCAGGCGTTTTATTCACTCAGGACTGGATTGTCGTTTCGGCGCCGGCTAAACAGGAAAACCGCGAAATGATTCTGGAAATCCCCCTTGCGATAAAATTTGTTTTTAAGGCGCAGGATCGTTTTATGATAGAACCTTACGCCGGCGTCTCTTTTAACACGTCCCTTATGAATAATATCGAGCCGTCTTTTATTTCATGGTTTGGGGGATTGCAGGTTGGTTATATACTGGGACCCGGTATGCTTGTCGTGGATACGCGGTTTTCCAGAGATTTAAACGATTCCATTATAATGCCTGATTTGACTTTCACGCGCAGCATGGCGCAGGTTGGCGTCGGATACAGGTTTGGAATCCTTCAAAAACGCCCCGTGATACGATACTAACTTCCAGGATTGCAGTTTTTGCCGCTGCTATGGAAGCGGCATTGACCCCTTTTGCGTTTCTAATATAAAATCGATTAATGGCGTACATTAAAAATCTTTTCGATCGTAATTTTCTTGAATACGCTTCTTATGTTATAAAAGACAGGGCTATTCCGGATCTTGAAGACGGCCTTAAGCCTGTTCAGCGGCGTATTTTGCATACTCTTTTCGAAATGGACGACGGAAAATTCCATAAGGTTGCCAATGTTTCCGGGCAGTGCATGAAGTATCATCCCCACGGAGAAGCGTCGATAACTCCCGCCCTCGTTGGGCTTGCGAATAAAGACCTTTTTATCGATAAACAGGGAAACTTCGGCAACCTTTACACGGGAGACGACGCCGCGGCTCCCCGTTACATTGAATGTCGCGTAACGTCACTCGCTAAGGATATTTTTTATAATCCAAAACTTACAGAATGGGCGGATTCATACGACGGGCGCAATAAAGAGCCTGTTCTTTTTCCCGCGAAAATTCCTGTAGTGCTTATAATGGGCGTGGAAGGAATCGCGGTCGGCATGTCCACAAAAATTCTGCCGCATAATGTAATCGAAGTTCTGGAAGCCGAAATCGCGTGCCTTAACGGCAAAAAATTTGAAATCTACCCCGATTTTCCGACAGGCGGTTTTGTTGATGTTTCGGGTTACGAAGGCGGTAACGGAAAAGTTCTAGTCCGCGCAAAACTCGATACATCTGATCCAAAACGTATTTTAATTACAGAGCTTCCCTTTGGTTCGACAACAGAGAGCCTAAGCAACAGTATAGAAAGCGCGGCAAAAAGCGGAAGGATCAAAATACAGAGTATCGATGAATTTACAACAGATAAAGTAGAAATAGAAATTAAACTCGCAAGGGGCGTTTACGCGCAGGAAACTGTTGACGCTCTTTACGCCTTTACAGAATGTGAGCAGTCAATTTCCGCCAATCTTCTTGTAATAAAAAACGGGCTTCCTACCGTAATGACTGTAAACGAAATTATCAAGTACCATGCCAAACAGCTTGTAAAAATTTTAACAAGCGAGCTTGAGCTTGAGAAAAAAGAACTATTAAACAAACTGCACCTTCGCACGCTGGAAAGAATTTTTATAGAAGAGCGCATTTACAAAGGCATAGAAAAAATGAAAACCGCGAAGGGAGTGCAGGAAGCAGTCCTTGCCGGATTTAAGCCATTTGCAAAAGAAATCGCTCCAAGGAAAGTCTCTGACGACGATATTGAACATCTTTTAAAAATTCCAATCAGAAGAATTTCGTTATACGACATTAATAAAGCCCGCGACGAAATGGAAGCCATTAACGCCCGCATAAAGGAAATAAACGCTCACCTAAAAAATATCACGGCGTACTCGGTTTCGTATCTTAAAGGCATTGTCGCCAAAATTAAAGCTATCGAAGAAATTGCAGGCGGCGCAAGAAAAACAGTCGTAGGCGAATTTGACAAGGTAATCGCAAAAGAAGTTGTAAAACGTGACGTTGACCTAAAATACGACAATAAATCAGGCTATCTGGGAACAAATGTATCGGGAACAAAAATAGCGGAAGTATCGCCCTTTGACAGAATTCTTACAATACGCAAAAACGGAATGTACACCGTAATGGATTTAAGCGAAAAAGCTTTTATCGGCGCGGAAGCATGGTTTATTGGAGCCGCCGACAAAGAGCTTCTTTCCGGCACCGTCTTTACAATTGTTTACAAAGACAAAGATGACGGCTACCCGTACGTTAAACGCTGCGTAATCGAAGGCTGGATAATGAACAAAGATTATTTTCTGGTCCCGGACGGCTCGGAAATTCTTCATCTTGATATCCGCCAAAAGTTTAATTTTACCGTACACTANAAACCAAAACCGCGCCTAAAAGTTTTAACGGAATCTTTTAAAGCGCAGGATTACAATGTAAGAGGCCTTAAAGCAGGCGGTATCCGCCTCGCCGCCAAAGAAGCGGACAAGGTAGAAGTTAAGGATTAATACGGGGAGGAGATAGAATGAACAATAGCGAACTCTTTGATACAAAATCCGGTATTTCCATAGAAGAACAACAGGAAATACTTTCAAAAATAAACGGAATCGCGGAGAAAAACCGCCAGTCTTTATCACAGTCAGCTCAGCTGGAACAGGCTGTGATAAAGCCAAAAAAGAACGGAGCGGTTTTTCCGCTTGCTGTAAACGCCGCGGCGATCGCGCTTCTTGCAGCCGGAGCGTTTTTATTAATTTTCTTTAACAGCAAAGTAGAAGCGCAAGTGAGAACAGGAAACGCCGTTTTTAATTCGACCGAAAGAGCGCTTATAGACGAAATCCGCAAAGATACGGCAGAGGCGATCGCCGCCAAAGAAAACGAAATCGCGAATATCGCGTCACGCCTTAATAATGTTGACGAAGAACTTTTACAGTTGTATTCCAGCAATCTGGAACTTACAGCGGAACAGCGGGCAGCCCAAAACAGGCTCCTTGCTATGCAGCAGGCTTTCCGCGAAGAATTAACCATGCTGGAAGATGAGCGTTCTCAAATACTTGAAACCTCACGTTCAAGAGAAGCGCGTCTTCGCGCTCAGCTTGATGAAAGAGCGAGAGAATTCGCCGCCGCTCAGCAAAGAACAGAAAGCGAACTAGACGCCGCAAGACGCGAGCTTGAGCGCCTGACTCTGGAAAGGGAAAGGCTTATTGCAGTAGAAGCGCTTTTCACTGGCGGACAGGCTTTAATGAGCGAGCGTGTGCAGACAGGTCAGTTTGATCAGGCGGAAGCTCTTGAACTAATGTCGAGAAACGCGCAATTACAGGATAATGTTTCCGAGCTGCAAAAAACAATCGACGCTTTAAGCAGCGGCGGCACAGGTCTTACGCAGAGAGTAAATGAACTGGAAGGAACAATTTCCGCGCTGCGAAGAACAAACACATCGCTTGAACATAATCTGAGCGAAAAAGACAGCGCTATATCATCATTAAACACGGAAAACCAAAGTTTTACCGTTACGATAAACCAGCTTCGTGACGCGAACTCAACCCAGGAACAGGAAATCTCAAACTTAAGAAATCAGATAACAATTATCAGACAGGCGTTGATGGAGAATTAAAAGCCGGAATTTCACCCTTTTAAATTCTTCGCGTTCATGATCAGCATTTGAAGACGGTTTTCTATATTTGCGAAACTTACATCGGGGTCGTAGTCAAGGGGAAGTATTTGGATGCCGGGGTAATGTTCTTTTAGCTTTTTAATTATTCCGCGTCCGCATATATGATTGGGAAGGCAGCCGAAGGGCTGGAGTATTACAAACGAGCGCACTCCCTTTGCGGCGTAATGAAGAATATCAGCGGCAATCAGGAATGATTCTCCCGAAAGTATCGAGTGATGCATTATGTGATCGCTTAATTTGGCGACTTCTTCAAGAGTTACATCAGGCTCGTAAAGCGGATGCCTTTTCGCTATTTTATCAGTATGCTTAACAGCATAATCCATAAATTTGTTTCCACCGATTGCGAATAACGAATCATATAAAGAATGTTTAACTTTGAATTCTTTTATTTCGGCTACAGTGTGATTCAAAAAAAGATGGCGGTAAATGCCGTACATGCGCGGGAACATAACTTCCATTCCGTTTTTTTCCAGGTACTTTTCCACTTCCTGATTTGATCCCGGATGGAAAGTTAAAAGATATTCACCCTGTAAAAGAACAGGCTCTCTAAGTTTTGATCTGTCATAGCGGACTTCGCAAAGATCATTTATCGCTTTTTTAAATGGCTTAATCGTACCAAAAATACCTCTTTTCGCAAGTCCGTCCGCTATCTGTAAAAACGCGTTTTCTGTTATTTTATCAGTTTCGCCGATTTGAAGTTCATACGGGCGGATTTTTCGTCTAAGGTATTCAAGAGCGTCCGCCTGAATCAAACCCCATACAACATTGGCGTATGTTAAAAGAGTAAATTTCATGCCGGGATGCGCGTTTTTTAGATCAAATAAATCCGTTGTAATTACAGGTACCTGCGGAAAACCGGCTTCATCGAGCGCTCTTCTTGTTAGCGGCATATAATTTGCAAGGCGGCAGTCGCATAACACTTTTGGCGCGCCCGCTACTGTGTTGTCAGGATCGTATTTACCGCTTTTTAACGCGAGAATAACTTCGCCTATTACAATCTGGGCGGGAAGACACATGTCGTTATGCACATATTTTTTTCCCATCGCAATAGCCTCGGCTCCTCCCATGGGAAGAGGTTCTGCCCTGTAGCCGTCTTTGCAAAGAGCGGAGCTCAATATATGGCAAAAAGCCCTTGTAACATTCGGGATTAAAAGAACTTTATGTTTATCATTTTTATTTAATTTTACAGGATACGGATCGCCAAGCGGCTTTGCGTTACGCGCTTTTTTCTTCCTGCGTGTCGCTACTGTTTCCAAAAAGGATCGCACGCGTATGCGAAGAGGACCCGCTATTTCGCTTTCGTCCATTTTTAATATTAGGGGTGATTTTCCAGATATCTCTTCCATGATCCTCGCGGCTTCGTCTGTGTAAACAGCGTCATGACCGCAGCCGAAGCTGAAAATATCAACATATTCAAGAGAGGGATGCTCCGCCGCGAAAATGGCTCCCGATAAAAGACGCGCGTGATTATTGTTTGTAATTTCTACCCGTGATTTATTAAGAGCTATTTTTCCAAGATCGGGAAGTGAATCGAGAGTTAGTACAGGGATACCCATGCTTGTGAAATAACGGGAAAGGTTATGGTTTACATGTTCGTCATATTGATAGTGCCTTCCCGCGATAACTACGGCGAAATTGCCGCTTTTTTCCGTTTCTTCGATAATTTTTCTGCCGTTATCTGTCACTTCCTTTTTAAAATCTTCAAGAGCTTTTTCCGCCTGTTTTATGGCAGCCATTACAGTCTTCGCGGGAATATTAAAAGTTTCTTTTATAAAACGGCAGAGCTGGAAATCCTGGTCTCGTTTGGAAAACCAGTGGCATACAGGCGAATCAAGCGGTATGTTGTGTTTATCCTGCGGATTATTGGAAAATTTAACGGACAGCGGATAGCCTTTAAGAACAGGACATGTAAATGTGCTGAATTTTTCAGGATTGTCAGGAGGCAGCCTGTTTATCTGCGGAAAGAAAATCCTGTCAACTTTTTTTTCTATTAAATCTTCTATGTGTCCGTGAACGAGTTTTGCGGGAAAGCAGACAGTATCGCTTGCCACAAATTGTATGCCTTTTTCGTAAAGCGCGCGGGAGCTTGGGCAGGATATTTTTACATTGAATCCCAAAGCGTTCCAGAAAACTTTCCAGAACGGCATGCTGCGCCAAAAATCAAGTACGCGCGGAATGCCGATTGTAATGTCTTTGGACGGCAAAAGCTGCTTAAAAGGATAATCCCTAAAGACAAGCTCGTTTCGTATTTTTATCATGTCAGGCACTGAATTCATGGATTGTGTTCTTTTCCGCGCTTCTTCACGTAACGCAGGATCGCCTGAATCTCCGACAAGTTCTCCCCGTTCGCAGCGGTTTCCCGTAACCCATGTAAGACCGTTTGAAAAACGGACAAGAGTGCGGTTACAGTTATTTGCGCAGAACGGGCAGATTAAATTGGCTTCCTGCGTGTAACTGAAATTTTTTAACGCTTCAAAACCTATAAAGCGGGAACGATCGCTTAAACCGTGAGGTGAAGTGTAGCCCTTCTCCGCAATTGTTCTTTTTGTTAAAAGAGCGACGCCTATAGCTCCCATTTCGCCGGGATAAGGCGCGCGTACGATGGATTTTCCCAAATACTGTTCAAGCGCGCGAAGCACTGCGTCATTTTTTAATGTCCCGCCCTGCACAACAATTTTTTCTCCAAGCTGGGCTGGATTTGATATTCTTACAACCTTTGTAAAAACATTTTCCACTATGGAGCGGCAAAGACCTGCCATTATATCATCAGCCTGCTTGCCGTTTTTTTGTTCCGTGATGATTGTGCTGTTCATGAAAACTGTACAGCGGCTGCCTAAACGGGCGGGACTTTTAGCGTTAAAAGCCGCCTGCGCTATTTTATTTACGGGAATATTTAATGTTTGCGCGAATGTTTCCAAAAATGAGCCGCAGCCTGAGGAACATGCTTCGTTAACAGTAATATTTGTAACAATGCCGTTGGAAATATTTATGGCTTTCATGTCCTGTCCGCCGATATCAAGAATAAAACTTACTCCCGGAATATACTTCTGTGCGGCTGCGGCGTGAGCGACAGTTTCTACAGTGTGATAATCTGCTCCAAGCGCCTTGTCAAATAAAAGCTCTCCGTAGCCTGTTGTGCCAAGCGCGATTACATCAAGATTAACGCCTGCGTTATTGTATTTTTCGTACATGTCAAGTAACGCCTGTTTGATTACTTTAAGAGGCTCGCCCTTGTTGGGACTGTAAAAACAATCCACTACATTTTCGTTTTCGTCGATCAATACAAATTTTGTCGTTGTGGAACCTGCGTCAAGTCCAAGATAAACGCGAAGGGTGTCTCCTTTTTTTAGGTTTGCTGCTTCTTTGTTTAAAACTTGCGTTTTATGCCTTTCCAGGAATTCATTTTTTTTATTTTCGCTGTCAAAAAAATTAACATTTTGCGTAACGGAGTTCCCCGCGACAATTTCACGGTACATGGAGAGGGAAGTAAGAGCTGCCTGCGGGCTGAAATTTTTATCATAATTATAATTTTCATCGCTAAACAGCGTATCGATACTGAGAGCGGCTCCGTAAGCTATAAAAAGCTCGGCTTTTGGAGGGATAATAATATCAGAATCAGAAAGCCCAAGACGCTGTGCAAAAACTTTTATAAGAGAAGGATTAAAAGTTAAAGGACCTCCTTCAAAAACAACAGGCGGTTTTATTTCCAGCCCCTGGGCGAGCCCCCCGATTGTCTGTTTCGCGATCGCGTGAAAAGTAGAAAGAGCGATATCAGCCAAAAGTCCGCCCTGATTTAGAAGCGGCTGAATGTCGGTTTTCGCGAAAACGCCGCAGCGTCCTGATATGTCATAAACCTGCGTACCCTTTGAAGCGAGAGCGTCAAATTCATCAACAGGAATTCTAAGAAGGGAAGCGACTTCATCGATAAACGCTCCGGTTCCTCCCGCGCAGCTTCCGTTCATGCGCATGTCTCCGGCTGTCAGGCGGTTTGTAGCGGCGTCATGGTAAAAAAAGACAATCTTCGCGTCCTGTCCGCCAAGTTCAACAGCCGCTCTCGCCTGCGGATAAAAAGCCCGTACCGCTATTGAGTTTGCGACAACTTCCTGAATGTAGGGAACATGTAAAATATCCGCGATTATTCTGCCGCCTGAACCGCAGAAGGCAAGTCTCGTCTGCTCACCCGGAAAAAGCGAAAAAATTTCTTTAAGGAAAGACAAAACCTTCTCGCTCTGAGAGGCTTCATGTCTTTCGTATCGTGAAAAAACAATTTTGTTTGTGCCGGTCTGTATCACCACAGCCTTTACGGTAGTGGAGCCTACATCAATTCCTATATGTAACATGCAGAAACAACATTATAGCATATTCGTTTTATTATTCAACAGGATTTTTGCCTACGGCGCGAAAGAGCCTGTATTTTCTGTATCCCAAAAAAAGACAGATCAGCGTTAAAAAAATCCAAAAAGAAGGCTCGCTCATTCTCTGGGCGCTGTTGTCAATATCAAGCATTTTTTCTCCGGCTAGAACCTGTTCTTGTTTTTTTAACAGAACTTTTTTTTGCGCCTCGTTTTCAAGAACAATATATGACGTTAACGGCGTCATTATTTTGGAAAGGAAACTGAGTTTAACAAGATTAAAATAATCTTTTCTTGCGGCGTGCGGATGTAAAACGCCTGACATGTGTTTTGCCTGAAGCATTAACGCTGTTTCGTTTTGCTCGCGCGGCGTATAAGTTCTGTTAAAATTATCGATCCAATATACAGTGTCAATGTCAAAATTGGAATTTTTTAATACTATGGAGTCTTCATCATTATTTGGAAGGTACGCTATTTGAGTATCATCAAACTTGTATTCAAGAACAGTTTGATCAAATGTAAAAACAAGACTTGCGGAAAGTTTTTCTTTTGGATTATTGATTAACGAGTGAGGGATCAGTTTTCCATCCATATCCAGATTAAAAAATAAATCGCTTTCCGGAAACGTGAACCTAAAATCTGTAAAATCTTTCTCCATGATTGCGTTATAAATTTCATCTGTAACAACAACTATTACAGGATATGCTTCTTTATTAAAAGATTCAAATAACGCTTTTTCTACAGCTCTTTCAAGGAAAAAGCCTCCATCAAAGTTTTGCGAATTATATTGATTTTTCCAGTCTTCGTCAAAAAAATAAGTATTCACATAACTGTTGACAAAACTGATTCTGGCGTTTTCTAAAAGATCTTCATGCGTTTTCGCCGCTTTTTCTATCCTGTGTATAAAATCCGCTTCTTTTTCGTCTTTTGCGGTAGAAACATCAACCAAAAAATGCAGATAGGGTTTTCTTTTAACGCTTCTTATGTTGTTACTTGATGATTTTTTCCCATACGCTGAAATAAAGGCATACTCTGACATTTCGGTAGAAATTAACTGTGTGCCAGAAGGAGCTCCCAGTTGTACCGAATGATCGTCTATTGTTAATGTAACAGGAGTAATATGTATAAATTCTATGCCTGTTTTTCTGGTTTCGTCCGCCAAAAAGGGGAAAACCCTAAAAGATATATTGCTGCCTTTAATATAATGTAGAATACCAGGGTCCCTGTTTACAATTCTTATATTATTGTAAATCCACATCGCGGCTCTTTTTTCCGAAAGGATTCCATGCTCTTTTCTGTCTTCTACATACAAATAGTAATCGCTTATCCAGCACCCTTGAGGAAGATTAATTTGAGTTATATATTCCGTTAAATCTAAATTTGAATTATTTGTAATTTCAAGATGTATTATACTTTTATATATATTTTCAAGGCTATTGTAAACTGTATCTGATGTAATTTGCGTTATTTCTACGCTTGGGTTTTTGACATCATCCGTAAACATTCTTACCGCATGAGCGTTAAAAAACACTCTGTCTATCAGGTTTATTTTTTCGTCAGATAAAGTAAGATTATTAAAAACTATTTTATTAAAATAGGACGTAAGGTAAGGCGTTTGAGAAGAAAAGAAATTATTCCTTCCGTTTGCGTGAAATTCAACTGCGTTAAGGGTTTTACGAAGCGAATTTTTATTTATCGAATAATTTTTGGAATAATCCGGAGCGTATAAATAATCAAGCGTTTTAAATAATACGCTTTTATCATTCATGTATGTTATTGTTATACAAAGAGGGATCAAAAAAAACGCGAAAACAAGAATAAATTTAATCGTGTCCCTTTTAAAATTATTTATTAAATATTTATAATCTTTATGAATTTCTTTTACATGAATAATTGTTAATGCAAGCGGAGTAAGCATTAAAATACCAGCTCCAAAAATTAAAATCGCGGCGGCGGAAAACGGCAGATACGGCAGGAAAACAATAAAGAAATAGAATGTAAATGGAAAAGTTATACTGCGGGCGGCGAATAAAATCAGGCGGTATATTTTATTGTCAAAATCGGGAAGGCAAAGAAAAACGCCGTTAAGGACTGCGAGAATATAAAACCAGAGATTGCTAAAATCGCCGAATACACCTGAACTTGCCTGATTAAATATAATTACGCCGTTATTTATAAGTAAACCAAGTATTGGAAATACAAAAGAAACCGGTATTTTCCATACTAATTGATATTTTTTAAGCGTTTCTTCTTTTCTTGTGACAAGGATATAAAACGTTCTTATAAAAAAGAATAAAAATATAATAACCAATATAATTAAGATAAAAATATTGATATCCTGCATAATGCCTGAATAATAAAAATTTAAATTATTAAATTTTCCAAAGAGCAGAAAAAAGTTAAATAATAGATATACAAATACGGGAATACATATTGCTATTAGAAAATTTATCCATGCCTTATATTGCCTGTCCCTGGAAGTAAAATATGAAACTATTATTAACAATGAATACGCTAGAGTAGGCATTAAAAAAGTAGCGGCATATAAATAAAATTTTTCGTCAATCATCCAGACTGGAATGTCAAAAAAAGGAATAATATTATCGATGTTTCTGTTAAGGTAATAAATAAACGGAATATAACAAAGAAACGCCGCAAAAGGATAAATTATATGTATATTTTTCTTTTTAATTACAAGGAATACACCGTATAATAAATTCGCTATTCCCATCACGCCTAAAATAATCCCGAAAATCAGCCAATAACGCAGGCTTTTTCCTGTAAGTAATGACTTAATTATATTTAACTGTCCTGTATATAGTATAAACAGAGTTATTATAGGCAGCGTGTTAACGATAAAAAGCCATTTTGGATTAGTTATATTTTTCATGTAGTTTCCTTTTATTTAATAGTTTATCTGTAACCAGCCATGCAAGGGTTAAAAAGAAAAGATATGTAAAAATCCCGACTGTTAAATGCGCGTTTTTTTGATTAACCTGCGAAAAAGTTATTATATGATTATAAATAAAAATTGAAAAACCAATACGTGATATATTAACGAAGATCGCCATTAAATATGATAACATTAAAGCGGCGGCAAGAGAAAACGCTTTATAAAGAGGTTTATTAAAATAATTAACAAATAAATATGAAAAAATTAAAAAACACAAAAGCATGTAATTAAATCCGCAGCAGGATTTATCGATAATAATATTCAGGTTTTCATGATAATAGCCAACATCAGGAATAAAAACTGAACGCGAACCAAAAAAAAGACTAATAAAAAAATCGGAAGGTTTTAGTAAAAAGAAAAGATCGCTGTTCGCTGCTTTGGAAAACCATAATTTCAGTAAAATAAAAATGGAAAATCCTACAAAATAGTACGGAATGTTTTTATACGATCGCATTGTTTATTATACAAGCACAATATTTAGTTTTCAAGGGAGAGTTTAACAACAGCTCTTACGGCGCGGGCAGCGTCATGGCTTATGCCGCAGCACTCAGCTATTTCTTCTGTATCCGCTGTAGCGATGTTCGCGAGAGACTCATAAGTTTTCATGATGACTGCCGCCCGTTTTGAACCTATCCCTTCGACTGACTCAAGCGTGGAGAAAAGCAAATCTTTTGAACGCAGTTTTTGGTTTAAGCCTGTAGCGAAACGGTGACATTCATCACGAACGTGCTGAAGTACTTTTAGAGCTTCTGATTGCCGCGAAAGAACAATAGGCTTTTTAGCCTGTGGCAGCCACAGTTCCTCTTCACGCTTTGCAAGACCTATTACAGCGCATTTGTCTATCCCAAGATCGTCTAACACGCCTTTGGCAGCGTTTACCTGCCCTATGCCGCCGTCAATAAGAATCAAATCAGGGAGATCGTTTCCTTCTTTTATTTGCCTGGAATAACGGCGTTTAACAACTTCCCTCATGGCGGCAAAATCATCGACAATTCCTATAACAGTACGCAGCTTAAAATACCTGTAATTTTTTTTATCCGGAAGTCCGTTCTTAAAGGATATTAAGGAAGCTACAGGATGTTTGCCGTCAAGCTGCGCGATATCAAACCCTTCGATCAATTCAGGTCTTGTTTTTAAATCAAGAACACGAACAAGCTCGTCAAGCGCGGGTCCAGATCCTCTTTCTTTTAATCTTTTGCGTAGGTCTTCGACAGCGTTTTGTTTCGCCATAGAGAGTATAATAAGATGATGTTTGTCATATAATGTAAGGAGTTCCGGTCTGGAATTAAATTGAGTAAAAAACCATTCTGATAATAGCGAATTGGGAATTTCGGATTTTTTTATTTCCAGTTCCTCCTCTGTATCTTTGCGCTTTTGCGTGTACTCTTGCAGATAAATTTTACAGGGAGGAATTCTCGCTGAATCATAATAACTTGTTATAAACAATTCCAGAGAATCCTGTTCGTCCGCGGCTGATCTTGTACGGAAAAGATCACGGCCTGTCATTTTACCGCCCCGCATGGAAAAGACTGTGAATGTAGAGAGAACTCCTTCAGACGCCCACGCGATATAATCCCTGTCTTCGGGATTTAAGTCCTGAACAGCGGTTTCTTCGCCGGAAAGACTTTCGATCGCTCTTATCGTGTTTCTGATTTGAGCGGCTTCCTCAAATTGAAGAGCTCTTGCGGCATCGTGCATTTTGGAAGTTAGATCAATTATAAGAGAATCAGTTTCGCCGCTTAACAGTTTTCGAACCCTGTCAATATGGAGGGCATATTCTTCTTTGCTGATTTTTCCGCGGCATGGAGCCATGCACCTGCCTATGTGATAATACATACAGGGACCGTTTTTCTTGATTTTTTTACATTTACGAAGAGGAAAGAGTTTATCAATTAAATCGATCATGGCAGTTACCGCCTGCCCGTCGGGGAATGGTCCAAAGTAGAGGCTCTTGTCATTTATTACCCGGCGTGTTTTGAAGATACGCGGAAAATCCTCATGGGTAATACGAATAACAGGATATGTTTTACCGTCTTTTAGGCTGATGTTATATTTGGGAGAGTGCTGTTTTATCAGCGTGTTTTCAAGAAGAAGCGCGTCATACTCGCTGTGAACGATAATCGTCTCTATTGAATGGACACGCCGCATTAAAGTGGCGGTTTTTATATCTTTTTCACCGTAAAAATAGGATTTTACCCTGTTTCTTAACGATTTTGCCTTGCCAACATAGATAATTTGCCCTTCAGAGTCTTTCATAATGTAAACGCCAGGCTGAGAAGGAGCGTCCAGAGCGGCGGTTCTTAATTTATCAATATTTTCCGAATTTATTTGATTATCCATATACCTTTTAGCCGATGATTATAGAGGAAAACCTAAATATTGCGCCGAAAAAACGGCGGTTAAAAGGAAACATGAAAAAAATATTATTTTGCATTTTCATATTATACTTCTTCCTGATAGTTTCAGGTAGTATATTCGCGGTTGGAGAGAGGGTTGTTTCTCTTGGCGGCGCCAATTCCTGGAATCTTGCCGAAAACAGGCAGAGTGTAACAGAGGTAAGGCAATTAAGACCGTACCCTGTGCTTGTTCTCGCGTCTTCGGCGGTTTCGCAGATAGCCGGATATTCAGCGGCAGCCGGAGTGCTTGGAAATTTCGCGCCGCTTTCTGAATCGGTTTTGGATTTATCAGTTTCTTTTGATGAAAGGGAGACAGGCCTTTTTAGGGACGCTGCCGGCAATTACCGTCTTATGACTCCGCCTGATATTGAATCCGTGGATCGAACTTTTGCCAGAGTGGGTTTGGGCGCCGCTCTTTTTGGAAGGTCCGGCGCGTTCTCGAATATGGGACCTGTCGTTGTTCATCCGCAGAGCAGGGGAGCGTTATTTTCTCCGGGCAGCCGGGTAAGGGATTTTACAATTGAGTTTTGGATATATCCGCAGAATATGGAAAACGGCGAACAGATATTTTCCTGGATGTCAACGAAAACGATTAATGGAAATCAAAGCGTTCAAAGAATAACATGCACTGCCTCCAGAAACAGACTGCGCTGGTCGTTTGCCAATTTTTTCACCTCCGCGAATAATTCAGCGCATATCGATATTGATTTTTCAGGAAGCGGAGTTGTTGTTCCAAAAAGATGGAGCCATCATTTAATCCGCTTTGACGCTAACACAGGGCTTCTTGAATATATTGTAGACGGTTCAAGCGAAGCGATAGTTTACGCGACAGCGTCAGGACGTGAAAGCAGCGAAGTATATACGCCTGTTATAGGCGCGAACGGCTCGTTTTTGCTCGGCGAAAGATTTGTCGGCATGATGGACGAGTTTAAGATACACAGCGCGTTTGTCCAGCGTTCTTCGATTAACAGATATACAAATGCAGGCGGCAGAATGGAAACAAGAGCGATAGACCTGGGCGAAAACGCAAGCGGCGTACTTAGAATAAACGCGGCGGGCGGAAGAACATATACAGGAACTGTATCGGGAAGCGCTCCAAGAAATGAATTCCGCGAGAATGGAAGGTTTCGTTTTTCCGATAACTGCGAAATGAACTTTTTTATCCGCGCAAGCGAAAATCCGTATCTTTTAAACGCAAACAAGTGGGTAAATTTTGTGCCTGGAGAGGAAGTAACAGGCGTCAGCGGGCGTTATGTGCAAATAGCGGTTGATTTTTATCCGTCAGGAGACGGCGAAAGCAGCCCGTATCTTGAAAACCTGCAAATTGTTTTTATGCCGGGAGAACCGCCGATGCCGCCGCATAATTTAACAGCGGCTGCTCTTGATGGGGCTGTTCAGCTTAGATGGAGGCACAGTCCGTCGCCGAATGCCGTTGGATATTATGTATATTACAGTTCTGTAAGGGGAGAGTTTTTCGGAGGCGATGCCGCTTCGGGACCTTCTCCGATAAATGTAGGGAGAACAAACAATATTGTCATAGACGGGTTAAGGAACGGCTCTCTTTATTATTTTAGGGTTGCGGCTTATGATTTATTAACAGGAGAAGTAACCCGCAATGTCGGAGAATTTTCCGCTGAAGTTACGGCAAGGCCGCTTGCAGGTTTATCTCAATGACAAATACATTATGCGATAACATTAAAAATTATATAATGGATATGCCGACTCTCCCTGTTTCTGTGGGAAAAGCGCTTCAGATATGCAGCAAGGTAAATGTTGATCCAAAAGAACTCAATATGATTATTTCTATTGATCCTGTTTTAACAGGGCGCCTTTTAAAATTGATAAATTCCGCTTACTATGGTCTTGGAACAAACGTAACATCAATTGTAAAAGCGATTACCATGCTTGGTTTAAACACTGTAAAAAATCTGGTTCTCTCCGCCGCTGTTTTGGGCACGCTGCCAAAAAACAAAACGAACGACGGAATCAACATGGAAGGTTATTGGCATCACTGCCTTTGCGTCGGAGTAATGTCTAAACTTTTAGCTGTTAAACAAGGTATCGATTCAAAATATATGGAAGAATATTTCGCGGCAGGTCTTTTGCATGACATTGGAAAAATACCCCTTAACGCTGTGATTGCCTCTGATTACATGCAGCTTATAATGACCGCTGACAGGGAACATAAGCCGCTTTATGTAGTAGAGAATGAAATTGCCGGCATTAATCACTGTGCCGCCGGGGAGATGATTGCAAGTCTCTGGAAACTTGATAAACCCATTTCAGATGTAATAACCCATCATCATGATATAAGCGTTTATTCAGGAGAAAATAAAAATATTGTATGTAATGTCGCCATTGCGAATTATTTTTCCCTTGTTTACGAGATAGGTTTCGCAGGCGACAGAAAACCCAGAAAACCTGAGCAATATATTTGGGATGCTGTTAATCTTAATGAAGATGTTTATTTGGATATAATGGAAAACCTGTACAGCGAAATGGAAAAAGCAAAGGTGTTTTTACGCGTTTCCTGATAAAACAGAGCTTTTCCAAAAGTTTAGAACCGCAGGTTCGTGTTTTTAGAAAAGCTGCCATAGATTTTAATAATTGATTAATTTCTAACTATACATTATATTGTATATATGCTCACAGTGCGTTTTTGGGGCGTTCGCGGTTCATTGCCGACTCCGGGGCCTGATACTGTAATTTACGGCGGTAACACATCCTGCATGGAAATAAGAGCGGACGATCGTCTGCTTATTTTTGATCTTGGCTCCGGGGTGCGTCCTCTTGGCGAATGGTTAATTAAAAATGATTTAAAAAAATTCGGCAAGATCAGCGCAGACATTCTCCTTACGCATACTCATTGGGATCATATAATGGGTTTTCCCATGTTTACTCCTATCTATATACCGGGGACTGAATTAAGGATTACAGGACCGCTGTCTCTGGAAAGCGATAATTTAAAATCTGTTATAGAGACGCAGTTTTCATATCAATACTGGCCTGTCCGCGAAGGAGAGCTTGCGGCAGCCATTAGTTATAATCAGATTAAAGAAGAAGAGATTGATCTTGGGAACGGTTTAACAGTACAAAGCAAATTTCTCAATCATCCCATTTTATGTCTTGGTTACAGGGTAAATTATCAGGGAAAATCAATCGCAACCGTTTATGATCATGAGCCGTTCCGCAATTTATTCGCCTCGTCTCCCGAAGAAGAGGGATTTAACAATGATACTGTTATGGAAGGCGAAATCGCTGCCGCGGAAGAAAATGAAAAAATAAGGCAGTTTGTAAAGGGAGCGGATATTGTAATACATGACGCACAATATACAAATGAAGAGTACGCAACGCATACAGGCTGGGGACATTCTTCGTATGAACATGCTGTAGAAACCACGGCAGGCATGAATGTTAAAAAACTCGTTCTTTATCATCACGAGCCGACAAGAACTGACGCGGAACTTATAGAACTTGAAAAAATCTACGCGAATAATACAGAGCCGCAGATAATTATGGCGAAAGAAGGATTAATTTTGGAAGCGTAGAACAGACAGAGGGGGGGGGATGAATATTGATACCGGCAAGATACGGGTTTTTTGCGAAGAGCTGTTTTCGGCGTATGGATTTTCGGCGGATGAAAGTAAAATAATTACCGATGTTTTGTTACGCGCCGATCTTTACGGGATAGATTCTCATGGCATACACAGGCTTATCCGTTACAATGATGAAATTACATCCGGACAGGTTAATGTAAAAGCGAAAATTGATATCGCGTATGAAACGCCTGTCTCGGCGTGCCTTGAAGCCAACAAAGCGATGGGGCAGCTTGTCGGAGTGCACGCCATGAATTTGGCGATAGAAAAAGCGAAAAAATCCGGCTGCGGAATGGTGACGGTGCGTAATTCGAATCATTACGGGATAGCGTGCTATTATACGGAAATGGCGGCGGCGCATGATTTAATCGGCGTGTGCATGACAAATACAGAAGCAATCTGCGTCCCCACATTCGGATCTCAGGCAATGACAGGCACAAACGCTCTCGCTCTTGCAATGCCGGCTGACCCTTATATGTTTTCGTATGACGCAAGCACCACTGTTGTTCCGCGCGGAAAGCTTGAAGTTTACAAAAAAAACAATCAGCCGTTACCTGACAATTGGGCGCTTGACGCTGACGGAAAGCCAAGCAATGACGCCGCTTTGGTAATTGATAATATTATCGCTAAATCAGGCGGCGGCATAGCTCCGCTAGGAGGGCTTGGAACGCTGCACGGCGGACACAAAGGTTTTGGGTTAAGCATTATAGTTGATTTATTTTCAGCGGTTATTTCCTCCGGGCTTACATCGAATCATGTTAACAGAAAACCCGGGCACACAGGTATTTGTCATTATTTTATGGCGATCGATTACGGCATATTCGGCGATAAAACTTCCATTAAAGACAGCCTGTCAAAATTCCTAAAAGAAATACGAGACAGTAAAAAATGCGAAGGTCAAGACAGAATCTACACGCACGGAGAAAGGGAAGCAGAACTTTTATCACAGCGGGCTTGCGGGCAAATACCTGTAAACGAAAAAACAATAGAGGAAATGAAATTAATCGCGAAACAGTTAAATGTGGAAGCTGTTAAAATATTGAATAATGAATAGCAGCATTGGAGATAAAAATGAGATGGATTTTTATTTTTATTAATATTTATCAATCCAATTCTTTTTTCACAGCAAAATGTAGTATCACACCCCGGCATACCGCTGATTATTGGAGTTGATTCTGATGTCTTGAGATCGGGACTTCCAGGAAGAGGAGTTAACCACGAACCACACGAACCGGTTGATTGAATTCTTTTTATTTATCCTGAGAAAATACGAATTGCAAACATATTTCTTGAAAAATATTGAAGAAATATCAAAGAAAAGGTAGGAATAACATAGGAAAGAATACATTTTATCACTTATATGTTGACAATATTTTAATTTTAAATTATATTCATGAGTATAGGGGTGATATATGGCTGTTGCTACTATAAATTTATCATTTGATGATGATCTGGTCAAACAAATGGATTTAATTGCAAACACTGCTTCAATAACTCGTACTCAATTAATATATAATTCTGTAAAAAT
>JGI24695J34938_10000828_pt1 | contig 28760 bp, 33 predicted proteins | sample TergutCo191P3_FD_34938 | JGI IMG/M metagenome (IMG submission 34938)
CAAGCTCGCCGTCCGAAGGACGGCATGCACAAGCCGCTATTGCGGCGTATATAGCCGCTTAGACTTGATCAGTTTTTCTTCTTGTTGTTATTTCATCCAGTTTGCCTGTTATCTGTTTATCAACCTGTCTTTTTCCTTTTGTCGCCATTGTCGCAAGAGCTGCTAACGCGGCGGACGCTGTAAGAGCGGCGCTCGCCCCCGCAGAAAGTTCAGGCTCTTCTTCAGGTTCCGTTTCCGTACTCGAAACACCTGCCTCCTGTTTGGAATTATTTCCTGAATCATATTTTTCAGAAGCGTTAAGCGCGTCCATTATCGCGTTGGATGCCGCAAGTTCATTATTAATGCTCGCCGTTCTTATCACAGGAACCGGCGTATTTCCATTATCATTCGGATTCACAGGAGATATTTCCAATATTCTGTTTTCAAGTTCCGCCAGCTGACTTGCAATGCGCGCGTCAATTTCGCCGAAATCAGTTTCTATTATGCAGCCGCCCTTATCGACAGAACTGTCTTCCACAATATTGATCGACTGCGCTCCCTCCATCATGCTGATAAAACTCTGCTTATGTTCTGTCGCAAGCTGAAGGTCTGTAAGATTTACCTTTATTAATATATTGCCCTTCGCTTTAACCTTGCGAAGAGCTTCTATTACATTGGCGATTATAATATTGCGCTGATTTTCTGAAATTACCTTTATAACCTTACGCGCGATTAAAAGAACAAGATTGACAATTTCTTTTTCTGTTTCTTTAAGTATGTCCGCCCTCTTGTCCTGCGCGCGCTCAAGCACAACCTGCGTTCTTTGAATAAGGCGGTCAACCTCGGCTTTTCCGTCGGCGTAACCTTCGGTTTTTCCTTCTGTCTTACCCTGCTCTCTTGCGTCTTTTTTTTCGTTTTCCAAAGTCTGCCTGATCTCAATTTCCATATCTTTTACTTTGGCCTCTGCCTGGGCGATAATTCTTTCAGCCTCTTCGACAGCTCCCTGTTTCATTACCTGAGCTTCATCGGTCTGTCTTTTTACTTCCGCAAAAGCCGCTTTCTGCGCCTCCTGAATAATATTCTCAGCTTCATATCTCGCGCCTGAGATCATTTTTTCCTTTTCTTCTTCCCAATGAGACTTGAACAGCTCCGCCTCGCGGCGAAGATCATCAGCCGTAGGCCCATGATACTCTTCAACGCTGCCCAAGTCTTCTTCAACTTCCTCGATAGGAGCATAATGAGCCAGTTCAGAGAACGAAGTAGGAGAATCAATAACCACTTTATCTTTTACGGTTAACAATTCATTTGATCTAAAAACAGCCTTTAACATATCACCCTCTTTTAATAAAACATTGTTCCCATAAACCGCAGATTAAACAACAAGCTCGTCTTCACCGGCGCGCGCAACAACGATTTCGCCTGTGTCTTCGAGGTGTCTGATAATCGAAACGATTTTTTGCTGCGCTTCTTCTACGTCTTTCAAGCGCACAGGACCCATGTATTCCATGTCTTCTTTTAACATGCTCGCCGCGCGTTTTGACATGTTCTTGAATATCTTGTCCTGAACTTCGTTGTCAACAGACTTGAGAGCTTTCGCAAGTTCCTGCGAGTCGACTTCGCGCATAACCTTTTGGATTGCGCGATCGTCCAGCATAACGATGTCTTCGAATACGAACATTCTCTTTTTGATCTCTTCCGCAAGTTCCGGATCTTCGTCTTCCAAAGCTTCGATAATCTGCTTTTCAGAGGCGCGGTCAACAAGGTTAAGAATTTCAACGATGCTTTCAACGCCGCCGGCTGCCGTGTAGTCTTCGCTTGACAGCGACGACAGTTTCTTTTCAAGAACGCGTTCAACTTCGCGCAAAACTTCAGGCGATGTTCTGTCCATCGTAGCGATACGCCGCGCTACATCGCTCTGCACTTCGTGCGGAAGATTCTGCAGAATGATGGAAGCTTTGTTCGGTTCCAGGTACGCGAGAATAAGCGCGATTGTCTGCGGATGTTCCTGCTGGATAAAGTTCAAAAGGTGCGCGGGGTCTGTTCTTCTGATAAAGTCGAACGGACGAACCTGAAGGCTTGATGTTAAACGGTTTATAATATCAATTGCCTTCTGGCTTCCCAAAGATTTTTCCAAAAGCTCTCTTGCGTAGTCGATACCGCCTGTCGATATGAACTGATTCGCCATCATCAGTTCCTGGAATTCCTGAAGGATAGCGTCCTTCTGCTCTGAGTCGATTGTTTCCAAACGCGCTATTTCAAATGTGAGAGTTTCGATCTCGTCTTCGCGAAGATATTTAAAAATTTCCGAAGAAATTTCCGAACCGATTGTTACCAGAAATATAGCTGCCTTCTGGCGTCCTGTATATTCTTTTACGCCTTTTTTCTTTGAGCCGCCTGCCGTAGCTCCGGGCGTTAATGATTTTGCCATATTAACCTCTATCTGATCCGGCTGTAAGCCGAATAATTAAATCGAAAATGAAACGACGTTCCATTATTATTCCTCCAATAGCCAGGTTCTGATGAGCTGGGCTGCATCTTCAGGATGCTCCTTCGCCAGGTTGATGGCGCTTTCCATCAACTGCATTCTCGAACGCTCTTCCATCGAAATGGAAACGTCTTCGCCTTCCTGCTCCGCTTCCGCCATTGCGCTCTCACGCAGCATCTGTTCCCTGCGCGCTCTTTCTTCTTCCGCAAGCCTTTTGCGTCTCTCCATCTCGCGGGAGATCATTCTAAACAGCATAAATCCAAATAACATTAATGTCAAACCTGCGATGATAATTATAATCGCTGTCTGAGTTTGTTTCTTTCTGAAATACGCCGCGTCTTCTTCGCCGAACTCGGCGGAGCGATCAACTGGAATATTGTGAACGGTTACTGAATCTCCTCTTGCGGAGTTATAGCCGATAGCGTCGCGGATAAGAGCCTGAACCTTAGCAAGGTCTTCAGCAGAGACAGGAGAATATTCTCTGTCGATATGACCTTCCACAAGCATTATAGGATTTCCTTTTGAATCGAATTTTCTTTTCCAGATGCCGTCAATGTTAACAGAAACTGTAACGCGATCGATCTGAGGGCTCCTCTCCTCCTGAATCTGCCTCTGGTTTAATTCCTGGTTATGAGTTCTTGTCTTCTGCGTCATTTCTCCGTAAAGATTGTCCATGTCCCTGAAAGCAGGAGGCGTCTGCCCTTCCCTTCCCGCAGGTCCTTCAGGATTTAAACCTGAACCTCTCCATGTTGTTTCTGAAACAGTTTCTGAAAGTAGAAGCGATTCTTTTATGTCAGAATCGTCATACGAAAGTCCGGGCGTTCTTGGTTTTATCGTAACGGGGAAACTTTCTTTTGTATCAACCGATTTTTTGGACATGTCCATTTCGATTTTAATATTAAGATCTCTTACGCGATCCTGCGAAAATATTTTTTGAATCGAAGATAATATTACGCCGCGGTAATGCGTCTCCATCGTTTTAATAAATTTATTTTCTCTTTCGATAAGACCCTGTCTGTCTATAGCCGCCATGCCGTCAAAATCATTCAGCACCAAACCTGTATGATCTGTTATCGCGATATTTTCACTTTTTAAACCTTCAACTGCAAACTGAAGTATTTTTTGTACGCCTTCAATCTTTGCGCGGTTTTGAGTAATATCGCTTCCCGGCGACGGTATAATTGTAACGCTTGCGCTTACAGGATTCTGATCCGTAATAAAGAGCTCTTTTTTTGGCCAGACAACTCTTAGTTCGACATTGTCAACGCCTTCAATCGCTCTTATGTGATCTGCTATCATCCTCTCCTGCGCGCGCTGGAAATTGATGTTACGCTCCATGTCGGTAATTGTCCATCTTTCCTTGTCGAAAATCTGCCACGGGTCAATCCCGGAAGGCAAAAGATTTTCGCGGATAAGAATTACCCTCATTTTACGCGCAGTAATTTCGTCCGCAACCCGCACAATGCCGTCAGGCGTAACTGTTGCTTTTACATCTTCCTGATTTAAGCGCAGCACGATCCTGTCAAGCATTACGGCGTCTGTAATCGGCCTGTCGTAAACAGGAGTCAGCACAGGAGCCGCCGTTACGCGGAACATCGCGACGATTACGGCGATGATTACAACGACAATTGCAGATGCGATAATCCGCTGCTGCATGGACCAGTTAGCCCATAATGTCGAAACCTTCGTGAAAAGTTTTTTAAAGAACTCGTTCATGTCCCCCCCAAAAAAATATATTATTACCTGGTATTAATCAAATCTCTCCAGCCCTGCACAAGCCTGCTCAGGATGTTACGTGTAATTGAAAGCGACATGCTCGCCTCCGCCTGTGCAATCGTAATATCATGAATATCAACCGTATCAGGGTTTATAATCGCCTGTTTCTGCATTTCACTGGCGTTCATCTGCGCGCCTGAAACTTTATCAAGCGCCTGCAGCATTGCGTCTTCAAAAACGCCCGCTCTTGTAACGGCCCCTGCTCCTGTTGTGTCTCTAAGCCTTAAAATATTTTCACCGCTGCCTGAATACGGACTGTCAGACGGCAGCATATGCCTTGCGTGCGCAAGTTTCATCTGCGTCGCGTAATCTTTCACCGCGGCGTTAGTTACAAAAGCGTTGTTATTAAAAATCTGCATAATTCCCTCCCATTACGCATGTATTATCGGGCGCCTATATCAAGAGCCCTTTGGAACATCATTTTTGATCCTTCGATGATTGCCGCGTTGGCTTCGTAAGACCTTGACGCCGAAATCATGTCAACCATTTCCGTAACAACGTCCACATTCGGCATTTCCACATAACCTTCCCTTGGACCTGACAGGATGGCGTCAGGATGGGTAGGATCGTAAACAAAACGCGGCTCTGTTGAACGATCTTTTTGAACTTCAACAACGCGCACGCCCTTTCCAATGCCTGAATCCAAAGTGTCAGGCAGAAACGGAGATCTCCAGAACGGACCTTCCGACACGGGGCGCATGATTACGCGGCTTCGTTTAAACGCTCCGCCTTCTGTTGTGCGCGTCGTGTTGACATTCGCCATGTTATCTGCAATTACATCAAGCCTCATTCTGTTGGCTGTAAGTCCTGTCGCCGCTATATTTATCGAACTGTATATTCCCATGTTTTATTTCCTTATCCTCTTAAAACGGAGTTGATCTGGCTGAATTCAAATGCCGCTGCTTGCGCGTAAAGCGTGTAGCTCATCTGATTTTCCGTGGCAAGCATGAACTCCTGTTCCGGGTCTACATTATTGCCGTTATTGTTGTATGTGCTTGTGTAATCCAATACCCTGCGAATTTGCACATCACGATAGTCCCTTTCCTTGTAATTCGGAAAGTGATTCGGATGAGACATGGTCAATTCCAAAGCCGGTTTTTTATTTTCCGACTCAAGAGCTTTTTTAAGCTCGCTTTCAAAATTGACAACCGAACGTTTGAAGTTAGGAACATCTGCGTTAGCCAGATTATTTGCTATGACAGAACGGCGGACAGTATTTACGTCCATCGCGCGGTGAAGCAAATCTATTGTTCTTGCGAAAGTATTCATTTAAAACTTCCTCCCTCTTCAAATTTCGGCATTTGTCAAATCACACTTTAATCTACTAACCATAATATTTTATAAAATATATCTGCCTAAATCCTGGTCTTTTACCACGTCAGCCAGTTTCTGGTTGACATAATCCACGGTTATATCGATATTTGCAGGCGCTATATCTGACGCCTCAAACGACAATTCCTCAAGCAGGGTCTCCATTATGGTGTGAAGGCGCCTTGCTCCGATGTTCTCTAATTTTGAGTTAACCTCGGCGGCAAGGGCGGCAAGATGTTCAATTGCCTGCGGCGCGAAGATCAGTTTGACGTTTTCAGTCCCCAGCAGCTCGGTGTATTGTTTTATAAGAGCGTTCTTTGGCTCTGTAAGGATGCGTAAAAAATCATCCTTGCCAAGCGAATCGAGTTCCACGCGAAGAGGAAAACGTCCCTGCAATTCGGGAATTAAATCCGAAGGCTTGCTTACATTAAAGGCGCCCGCCGCGATAAAAAGCACATGATCCGTGTTGACAGGTCCCCATTTTGTATTTACAACCGCGCCTTCGACAATCGGAAGGATGTCCCGCTGGACGCCCTCGCGCGAAACATCGGGACCCCCGCCCCTTTCGCCCTTTACGGCAATCTTGTCTATTTCGTCTATGAAAATGATGCCTGTCTCTTCCACCCTCTGCCTTGCCTCATCTGTCACTTTATCGCGGTCAACAAGTTTTTCTGCTTCTTCCGCTTTTAAAATTTCCATGGCGCGAGGAACTGTGACAACTTTTTTCTTTTGTCCTCCAGATAACATTCCGGCAATGCCTGAAAGGCTCGCTTCAAGGTCTTCCATGCTGCCGCCCATCATTTCAAACGACGGGAAGGATGGGCTCTGCCCTACCATAAGTTCAACAGTTCTGTCGTTTAACTTTCCTTCGCGAAGCATAGCTCTTAATTTTTCTCTTGTCGCCTTGAACTTGTCGTCCTGTTCTTTTGCTTCCTGCAAAGTCTCATCTTCCACATGGATTCCATCCTGCGCCTGAGCCTTAGCCTGAGACTGTAATTCATCATCCATTTCCTGCGCGTCAGCTCCTGCGTTTTTATTCATCATGGGAAAACCTAACTGCAGCGTAGTTGCGATAATGCTTGAGTTTGAATTCTCAGGATTTATAGCAAACGTTCCCATTGGGCGCATTACAGGACCCTGTTTTGGTTTTCTATCTTTTGATTTTTTTCCGGTAGTAGGAAGCAGTAAATCCAAAAGCGCTTCTTCGGCGCGTTTTTCAGCTTCCTGTATAACCGCATCCTGCATTTCCTGCTTTACCATCTGGAAACCTGCCGCCATTAGATCGCGCACCATTGATTCAACGTCTCTTCCCACATAGCCGACCTCGGTGTACTTGGTAGCTTCAACTTTGATAAAAGGAGAGCCCGCGAGTTTTGCAAGCCGCCGCGCAATTTCAGTTTTACCGACGCCAGTAGGTCCTATCATGAGGATATTTTTAGGCGCGATATCTTCGCGTATTTCAGGATCGAGTTTAAGCCGCCTTATGCGGTTTCTAAGCGCGACTGCGACGGCTCTTTTCGCTTTTTTCTGCCCTACGATATACTTGTCAAGTTCGGCTACAATTTCTCTTGGAGTATACTCGATTCTTTTTTCCGCCGTTGATTTTTTATCTTCCATTACTCTAACCTCGCCCCTTTAATATCGAAGATGGAATTAATTTCATCCTAATTCCTCTAGTGTTATCTGCATATTTGTATAAATGCATATGTTACCTGCAATTTTTAAACTTTTCTCGGCTATTTCCGCGGCGGAAAAATTACTGCCTTCAAGATACGCCAGCGCCGCAGCGTAGGCGTAATTTCCGCCTGAACCTATCGAAAGCGCGTTATCCGCAGGCTCTATTACGTCTCCTGTGCCTGATATTAAAAGAGTTTTTGATATATCCGCCACAAGTAAAAGCGCTTCAAGCCGCCTTAGAGTGCGGTCCATCCGCCAGTCTTTCGCAAGCTCAACAGCGGCTCTCGCAAGGTCACCTGAAAATTCTTTTAATTTTACCTCAAAACGATCAAAAAGAGTGAACGCGTCCGCTGTAGCGCCGGCAAAACCGCATAGAACTTTTCCATCCATAAGGCGGCGCACTTTACGGGCGTTATTTTTCATAACGGTATTTCCCATTGTCACCTGCCCGTCTCCTGCCATCGCTACCTTGCCGTCTTTGCGCACGGCGATTACCGTCGTGCTTCTAATTTTTTCTTTCATATCGTTTTCCTCCGATCGTTCTGCTGTGCGGATGAGAAGCGGCGTAAGTTCTCTTTAAATTTTCAAGATTTACATGCGTATAACGCTGCGTGGTAGAAATGCTTGAGTGTCCGAGCATTTCCTGAACAATGCGAACGTCGCAGCCTGAGTTAACAAGATGAGTCGCAAAACTGTGGCGCAGCGAATGAGGATGAATGCTTTTTCCAAGCCCCGATTGCTGCGCGTAACGAGAAATTATCCAGCGTACTCCGGGAACAGAAATAGGTTTTCCTTTCCGGTTTATAAACAACGCGCTTTTTCTGCCGTCTGCGCCTGTCATTTTTAAACGCGCTTCCCTCTGCGGAAGATATTCAACAATCGCCGCAATTGCTTCATCCGAGAAAAACACAAAACGCTGCTTGCCGCCCTTTCCTGTAATTTTCGCCTCGTCTAAATCCTGCGACATATCCGCCATGGAAAGGGACACAAGTTCAGAAATCCGCAAGCCCGCCGAATACATCGCCATTATAAGAGCTTTATCCCTTTCAGGCCATAAAATCCCGGCTGAATCTGGAAGCGCCGCAAAATCCGCCATTTCATCTTCCCATAAAACAGAAGGGAGTTTAACAGGCGTCTTAATATTTCGCAGAGACTCGCAGGGGTTGTCAGTCCGTTTACTAAATCGAACCATCCAGCGGTAAAGACCCCTAATCGAAGACAGGCACCTGTTCACGCTTGTAGCCGCCATGCTCTCCGCGGAAAGATCCGCGATAAATTTTTGCACCTCATAAGGCGCCGCTTTTTTTAAATTAATGCCGTGATTATCGCAATAATTCGAATAATGCATAAGATCGTTATTGTAAGCTTCCACCGTTCTTACAGAAACGCCTTTTACAGACTGAAGATACTGCAGATATTCCTGAATTAAACTCATTTTTGTTTCCTCTACTCCTCATCCACCGCGTGCAGGTAATCACATTCGGGATTAATGCAAACTTTGTGGGCGCCGTTCTTTTTATCGTATTTTTCCACCATAAAGAATCCGCACTTAGGGCAGTCCTGTTTTATTGGTTTAAAGTGACTGATAAAATCGCAGTCAGGATAATTTGTGCAGCCGTAAAATTCTTTTCCCCTGCCTTTTGTTTTTCTGGCGACCACATCACCCTGACATTTTGGACATTTCGCAAGCGGTATTGATTTTGTCGTTCTGCATTCAGGAAAACCTGAACATGCGAGGAAGAATCCAAAGCGTCCAAGTTTTTTAAGGAGGGGCTTCCCGCATTTTTCACAGACAAAGTCCGTTTTTTCATCCAGAGTTCCCTTATATGATTCAATTGTCTTGCTTACATCGTCAACCGTCGCCTTAAAGGGATCCCAGAATTCCCTTATCATTTGCGGCCAGCTTATTTTATTTTCTTCTACTTCGTCAAGTTTTGTTTCCATAGACGCGGTAAAATCCGCGTCAACATATAGCGGAAAATGTTCAACAAGCACTTCGAATATCAATTTGCCAAGAATCGTTGGAACCAGCTGTTTGTTAGATCGCGTAACATAATATCGATCCAGTAAAACAGAAATAATTGACGCGTATGTTGAAGGACGGCCTATGCCTTTTTCTTCCAGAGTGCGCACAATCGAAGCGTCTGTAAAACGGGCGGGTCCCTGAGTAAAATGCTGTTCGCTTCTGAACTTTTCCACATTTACTTTATCGCCGGTTTTTAATGTCGGACATGAACCGCCCGATTCTTCCTTGGAGGAAAGGAGTTTAATAACTTTGTAAAAACCTTTTTCCAAAAGCTTAGTTCCGCTGACGCGGAAAATGCCCTCTTCGCTCCCTGCCGTAACTTTTATATCTACGCTGACTGTTCTGCTTTTCGCGTTGTTCATCTGGCTAGATACAAATCTTTCCCAGATAATCGTATAAAGGCGCAGCTGATCTTTTGAAAGGTACTCCTTGATTGAATCGGGGGTATATTCCGTATATGTTGGTCTTATCGCTTCGTGCGCGTCCTGCGCGTTTTTACCGACAGCATATTCAACAGGTTTTACCGGAAGCTCGTTAGGATAATTTTTTGAAAGCCATGCGCGCACATCTTCCAAAGCGGTATTGGAAATACGCACGCTGTCCGTGCGCATGTATGTGATAAGACCAACGCGGGACGCGCCGATGCTTACGCCTTCATAGAGCTGCTGCGCAACCTGCATAGTCTTTCGTGAGGTGAAACCAAGCCTGTTCGCGGCTGTCTGCTGAAGCTGTGACGTTGTAAAAGGCGCTTTCGCCCGGATTGTTTTATCCGTATCGCGCACATCCGACACTACGCATTCATTATTCTGAATTTTTTCGATTATCGATTTTACTTCGGCTTCGCTTTTAAGATCCAGTTTGGCGTTATTCCAAAGAACGAGCTGCGCCGTATAAATTGTTTTTCCGGCTTTAAAATCGGCTTCCAATGTCCAGTATTCTTCGGGTATAAAACTGTCAACTTCTTTTTCACGTTCGCAAATAAGGCGCAAAGCGACAGATTGAACGCGCCCCGCAGAAAGTCCGTTCTTTACTTTTTTCCACAATAAGGGAGAGAGATTATATCCGACAAGCCTGTCAAGAACGCGGCGCGCTTTTTGAGCGCAGACTTTCGTTTCGTCAATGCCGCGGGGGTTAACAACAGCTTCATTAACAGCCTGCGGGGTAATTTCGTTAAAACTTATTCTTTCGATCGGAACTTTATCCGTTTTCGCTATTATAGCATTTCGCAAATGCCACGCGATCGCCTCGCCTTCGCGGTCATTATCACATGCCAGCAGCACTTTGCTTGATTTTTTCGCGTCTGTTTGAAGTTCTTTTAATATTTTCGCTCTTCCGCGCACGGTAATGTATTCGGGCTCAAAGTTATGCTCCACGTCAATCGCGGTTCTTGATTTTGGAAGATCGATCAGATGTCCCATAGACGCTTTTACATTATAGGATGGACCTAAATACTTTTCGATTGTCTTGACTTTTCCAGGGGATTCCACAATTACAAGAATCTGTTTATCCTGCTTTGAAGATTTCTTTTTTGCTTGGCTCTTTTTTGCCTTTTTTTCAGTTGTCATACCACATCCTTATATATCAATTTTTAAAAAACCCGCTATGGTAGAAATTAATTCTCCCCTGTTTTCGCCGAATGCAAGCTCTTCTCTCTCCCTTGAAAAATCGTTTGCATTTACAATATTCCATTTGTCAAGCACGTCTTTCGCCGAGCTGATAATTTCAGCTCCGTCCTGCGCAAGTTTTAACGTGCCGCTCTTGTCAAACTTCGCGCTCTCTTCTATTCCTGAAGAAGCGACCCAAATATCTTTTCCCTGTTCAAGAGTGAAACCCGCAGTAATTAGAGCGCCTGATTTTTTGGGCGCTTCCACTATTAACACGCTGCGCGAAAAACCCGCGATAATTCTGTTACGCGCAGGAAATGTCCACTTGTCAGGATGCGTTCCCGGCGTATATTCAGAAATTAACGCGCCGCCTGAATCCAGTATTCTTTTTGCCAGGGGCTTGTTCATCGACGGATACACTTCGTCAATGCCTGAACCTAACACCGCGTATCCGGGCGCGCCGCCTATAAGGCTTCCCCTGTGTGACATCGCGTCAATTCCAAGCGCAAGACCTGAAATTATTGATATGCCCATGCGCGAAAGGTTTCCCGCGATTTTATACGCCTGCTCCGAAGCCTCGGGGCTCGGTTTTCTTGTTCCCACCATTCCAAGCAAAGACTTTTCAGGATTCGGAAGAATGCCCTTATAATAAATCACGGACGGAGGATCGTACATTTCCCTTAACAGCGGCGGATAATTTCCGTCCGTATACGATACCCATTTAATCGATCTTGTGCGGCAGACAGTATCGATGTGTCCCGCTCTTTCAAAAACTTCGTTTATATCCCAGTATTCTTTTAACTCATGCTCAAGAATTTCTTCGACGTTCCTTTTTGTCTGAATTAATATATCTTCTTCACTGTTAAACGCCTGCAGCAAATATATTCTGTCTTTTATTTTAAGACCCGGTAAAAGAGAAATGACTAAATCCAGCATACCGCGGTTATTCATATAACATCCCCTGAATAATATCCCTGTTTATTAAAGCGTCTTCTTTTAGCTTTTTATCCTTTGTACGATCAGCGATTCTGTCATACAAATCTATTGCCCTGTTAAAATCTCCTGTCACATAAAACGCCCTCGCAAGCACAAACATTGCCGATACGTCCGATGTTTGTATCTGAAGGTAACGTTCAAGATGAGCTATCGCGTCCTGCGGCCTGTCAAGTTCAAAAACATACAAAATCCCAAGTCCGTACATCGGTCTTGTGTACGTAATGTCAAGTTCAAGCGCCCTTAAATACGAGTTCTCCGCCAGTTCAAAATAATGCTCCCTCTGTTTTTCATCGCTCATGGAAAAACCAACAATGGATTTTGCGACAGAAGCCGCCGATACTCCCGTCATGTAAAACAGCGCAGCGTCTTCTGTGTTAAAATAAACCGCTCTCTGCAAAGCGTCAAGCGCGTCATTGTGCATATTTCTGTCCGCAAGCCTTGTCGCAAGAATTTTCCAGTAAACTCCGGTCTGCGCTCCTTCCCTTACGTTTCTTTCGATCTGATCTTCATATAACGCAATTGCTCTTCTTAACCCGTCTATTGTTTCAGGAGGACCGCCGCGCGGGCTTATTTCCGCCATGCGTTTTGCAAGCTCTTTGCTGGTTCTCGCGCTTGTTCCCTGATATATAAAATATATCAAACATCCTACAGCGCCGAGAATCAGAATAGCCATTACAAATTCTTTAAACTTTTTCATGTTATCTCACATTTCCGCCGAAAGACGCGGAAGATAGCGCTTGTGATTTTCACGCAGAACCGCCGTATCCACATGCGTATAAATTTGCGTTGTAGAAAGATCCGCGTGTCCCAATAATTCCTGCACGGTCCTTAAATCGGCTCCTCCGGCAAGAAGAGACGTCGCAAAACTGTGTCTTAACGTGTGAATATGCGATGAAGTTCCAGCAAGCATCGCGTGTTTCGCGTAATTTTTCCAGATTCCCTTTCTGGAAAGACGTTTTCCGTTTCTTCCGATAAAAAGAGCTGGGCTCTTGTTTACAATACCGGCAAGTTTAGGACGCACTTCTTCAAGATAGATTTTCAATCTTGAGGAAGCCTCTTCTCCGAAAAGAACAAGCCTTTCTTTGCTGCCCTTGCCTCTTACTTTTGCGACGCCTCCCGTTATGTCAATATCCTTAAGATTCAGAGCTGACGCTTCCGACACTCGAAGCCCTGCCGAATAGATTAATTCAAAAAGACACCTGTCACGGCAGCCGTTTGCTGTCGACGTATCAATTATATCCAAAAGGTCTTCGATTGTTTTTTTGTCCAGCACTTCAGGCAGTTTCATCATTCTTTTGGGGCTTTCCAAAAGGGAAGCCGGGTTTTCTTTCAAATACTTTTCGTCTGCTAAAAATCTGAAAAACGAACGAAGAGCGGATACCGCTTTCGCGACTGAACGCGGATCAATTTCATCTATTTTATTGCGCATAACAATATAATCGGAAAGAATTGAAGCGCCTGCGTCTTTGAGCGAGGTATTATTTTCTTCAAGGAATTCAAGAAACCGTTTTATCTCAAAGCGGTAACATTCCCTTGTAAGCACAGAACGGCGCTCAATCGCTACAAGCCGCGAACAAAATCTTGCCAGAAGTTCACAGTTCTTCAAGTTAAAACTTCTCCGCCGTTTCCAGCACATGATTTTCTTCCATGTGGTAATTATGTTTTCTTATTACCGAAGGAACATCCAAAGCGTCTTCGTATTCGCGCTGAGGGATATATGAAAGAAACTCAGGCATCTTTGTTCTTTCCACCATTTTTACATATTCGTTAAAATTTATAAATTCCGAATCTGTATTTTTGGTAGCGCTTGTCTGATTGACGCCCATGTATTTTTCCTGCTGAAAACCCGTGGCAATTACTGTTATCTGCACACTATTGTCAAAATCAGAGGAAAGGCGCAGTCCCTGTATGATATGCGCTTCGGGATCGCATTTTTCCTTGATTGATTTGACAATGCTCTGAATTTCCACAATCGTAAGGTCTTCGGGACCTGCGATATTGATAAGAACTCCAGTGGCGCCGTCGATGCTTGTATCTTCAAGAAGGGGATTATCTATTGCGGTTTTAACAGCGTCAAGCGCGCGGTTTTCGCCTGAGCCAAAACCAATACCCATAAGAGCTTCTCCTTTGCCCTTCATGATTGTTTCGACATCCGCGAAATCCGTGTTCTGGAATCCGGTTTCGGTTATAAGTTCCGATATTCCCTGCACTCCTCTGCAAAGAACATCGTCCGCAATCTGGTATGCCTTGTTAACAGTGTACGTATTGTCCACAATTTTGAATAAATGCTCGTTGGGGATAACGATCAATGTGTCGACTTCTCCTCTTAATTTCGCAAGACCTTCTTCCGCAAGCCTCATCTTGTAGCGGCCTTCAAATTCAAACGGAGTTGTTACAACTGCGACTGTAAGAGCGCCTAACTGCCTAGCAATCTTAGCGATAATCGGAGCTGAGCCGGTTCCTGTGCCTCCGCCCATGCCCGCGGTAACAAAAACCATATCCGCGCCTTTAAGCGCTTCGGCTATCGCCACCTGATCTTCAAGCGCCGCTCTCTCTCCTTTGTCGGGATTTCCGCCCGCTCCGCGCCCGCCTGTCACTTCCGCGCCGATCTGCACTTTGATTTCCGCTCTGCTTTTGTTGTGAAGATCCTGAATGTCAGTGTTAACTGCAATAAATTCCACGCCTGACATTCCGGCTTCGATCATTCGGTTTAAAGCGTTTCCGCCGCCGCCGCCCGCCGAAATTACCTTGATAACTGCCGGCACATCCTTGCGCAGGCTTTTCTGACTGCTCTCGTTCGTGGTGATAACCTTAAGAGATGACGGACATATCATCTCCTGCGGCTTAAATTGAAGCACCTGCGGTTTTGGCCTTGATACTTCGCTCTCTGTGGTTGTTGTGTGTTCACATACCGCTAAAACATTCATCTTTACATTCCCCCCCGATTTTTATATTTGAATTGTCTGATTTAAAAACGACGTTTTTTTACCAGATCAAAAAAATTCCTCTTTTAACCATGATTTAAATTTATCGATAAGAGCGACGCTCTTTTTATCACCCTGCCTTAATTCGGTTCCTCTTTCAGCCGAATCCGCTCCTGATCTTCTGTCTCCTTCAAGCGCAAGCCCTATAGCTGTCGCGAACGCTGGAATGCGGTATTCTTCCGCAAGACCGCCAAGGTCCTGCGTAGGTATCGGACTTCCAAGCCTTGAAGGCAGTTTTAGAACGTTATTCGCAAGTTCGACTACGCCGGCTAATTGAGCCGTTCCGCCCGTAAGCACAACTCCGCCGCCTAAAGGACGCGGAAGCGTTAATGTATCAAGGTGCTGTTTTACAAGCTTAAAAATCTCTTCCATCCTTGGTTTGATGATTGCGAGTATCTGCGTCCTTGGAATCGACATGGGAGGTCTTCCGCCCACGCCAGGCACAATAACAGTTTCATCGTCGTCTAACATTGTTTCCCAGCAGCAGCCTGCGTCAATCTTTATCCGCTCGGCGTTTTCCATGGAGATGTTTTTCAGTATTGATATGTCACTTGTCACCTGCGTTCCGCCTGCGGGAATGGTGTAAGTTGAAAACGGAGTGCCTTCCACGAATACAAGAACGTCTGTCGTTCCACCGCCAAGGTCCACAAGCGCAACGCCAAGGTCCATTTCTTCCTGAGTAAGCACGGCGCGGGCGGCGGCGAGAGTTTGAAGGATAAGCTCATTCACGCGAAAGCCGGCGCGGTTTACGCATTTAATCAAATTCTGCGCGCCTGTCACAGCGCAGGTTATAATATGCACATCGGATTCAAGGCGCACGCCTATCATGTCCATCGGGTTACGAATCCCTTTCTGATCGTCAACCTTAAAATTCTGAGGAATAACTTCCAGTATCTGCCTGTCTGTCGGAATTACAACGGCTTTCGCGGCTTCGATAACGCGCTCAATATCATCCTGTCCTATTTCCCTTTCCCTCGTATCCTTCTTCTTGCCCGTTACTCCTACAACTCCGCGTGAATTAATTCCGTTAATATGATTTCCGCCGATCCCTGTCCAGCAGTCAGTAACTTCAAGTCCGCTCATCATTTCCGCATCTTCAATCGCGGCAGCTACGGCGCGCAGCGTAGATTCGATATTGACCACCACTCCCTTTCTTAAACCTGAACAGGGGCGTATTCCCACTCCTACAATTTTAAGGCTTGCGTCCGCATCGCGTTCACAAACAACAACGCGCACGCATGTGGATCCAATATCAAGTGATACAATAATATTACTCGTCATCAGGATTGCTCCTTTACTTTATATGACCCCATAGTCGACCTAAAATCAATTTCCTGAGGTTTTTGCGCGTCAATTGCGGATGTTTCAAATACATTCAGCACAAGAAGCATGTAGCGCAAAGTATCTTCGGTTAAATTATTCTCCACCCTGACTCTGATATTGCTGTGAACAGGGAAGAGCACAAGTTCAAACCCGTCCCATGTTTTTCTTTCTATGCGTATCTCTGAAATTGCAGATAACAATTCAGGAGATGATGCGGCGATTTCCGACAGATTCACTACCAGCGGAACAAGAGATGCGGGAAGCCTCATGTTAAGCATCGGGTTTTCTATCCCTGAAAGAACGGGAAGATCTGATTTTTCCTGCAAACCGCCGTTATTTCCCATTTTGAAAAACACGCCGTGCCTGTCGATGTAAATCGGCGTCTGTTTTGAATTTACAGCTGTTAATGTAACCGCCGCAGCCTGGCGGGGATTTAAAAAGATCGACAGCTTATCGGGAAAACGTTTCATTACAACGGCGGATTCTACAAGAATATTTTCTGAAAGTTTTTCCTTTATAAGAGCTGCGTTAGTTGAAATAAAAGACGAATTATCGTTTACTCCGGCGATTAAAAGAATCTGTTCGCGGCTAAGACCTGAAAATCCGTGAACTTCGATTGTAGAAAACGGAATAAATGGGCTTACGCCGAAAAGCCAAATCAACTCCGCGGTGAAAATAACAGCCGCGATAATCAAAAGCCTTTTAAGCCCCTTTTCGACTCTTGCGGAAAGCCTCACCCTTTCAGGAGCGCTGCAGGCGTTTGATGGTTTTCTTACTCTGATATCTTCAGAGGCGGCGTAATAATAATCAGCGCTCATCTTCCGTCTCCATAATTTTATAATCTGACGAAGAAGCGCGCATAACGCCGCCTGTCCTTGCGACATTCGCGATAAGTCCGGCGCAAATAAGAGTTGTAATAAGCGAAGAGCCGCCCGCCGAGAAGAAAGGAAGAGGTATGCCTGTAGCCGGAAGCGCTCCTGAAACAACTGCGGTATTCAAAAGAGTCTGTGACACGATCATCGTCGTTAACCCTGCCGCAAGCAATCTTGCGAATAACGTTTTGCTGTCCAAAGCCGCCTTGTAGCCAAGAACGGCAAATAGCGCAAATAACGCGAAGATCAGCATAATGCCGATAAAACCTGTCTCTTCAACATACGCGCTGAATATAAAATCTGAATGTATCTCGGGGATGCTTGCGATCTTGCGCGTCCCCTCTCCTATTCCCTTTCCCCAAAAACCGCTTGAAATAATCGCTTCCCTGCTTGCCTGTACCTGAAATCCGGAACCGAGGGGGTCCCACTCGGGTCTTAGGAAACTTACAAGACGCCTTACCCTGTGTTCTTTTGTAAATACCAGCAGCGCGGAAATAGGCGCAATCATCGCGATGGCGGCGAAGAAATACCTGTAACGCATGCCGGCAAGGAAGAAAACAACCATTGCGTTAAACACAATAAAAACCGCCGTGGAAAAATTGTTCTGAATATAAATGAGCGCGAAAAAAAGCCCCGTAACAAGAACGGGAGGCAAAATACCTGAATAAAAGTTATCAAGATTATCAGCTTTTTTATCAAGAAGGTGCGCAAGATAAAGAGGAAGCACAAACTTTACCATCTCAGAAGGCTGATACGACAAGGGTCCGATTTCTATCCAGCGTGAAGCGCCGTAACGTTCTACGCCGATACCGCGGACCATAGTTAATACGCAAAGCAAAGCCGAGATGAAGAATAAAGGCAGAACGCATTTTCTTAAAAATCCAAGGCTGATCCTTGAAAAAATAATAAATAACACGATACCGGCGGCGGCGAAAATAATCTGCCTGATAATAAAATAGTTACCATGCCTGAAAAATCTCGCGGCAAACGAATATGAGGCGGAATAAAGAGTTACAAGGCCTAATCCCATTAAAAGGATTACGCATATGCAAAAGAGGTGCGCTGTATTTTGGTTCTGCGCTCTTTCCGCGTCAAATTGATACATTTACATTTCCTATTGTATTTTTAAAGTGGACAACGCGATAATCGCGAATAATCCGCCCAGTATCCAAAAACGAATAACAGTTTTTGTTTCAGACCATCCCATCAGCTCGTAATGATGATGCAATGGCGCCATTTTAAACACCCTTTTTTTACGCAGTTTAAACGACAAAACCTGAATGATTACTGAAGCGATCTCCAGCACAAAAACTCCGCCGATAACAAGAATCAAAATCTCCTTTTTAAGAATTAATGAAACAACTGCAATTACTCCCCCTAAAGATAAACTGCCAACGTCTCCCATGAAAACTTCCGCAGGATGAGCGTTAAACCACAGAAAACCCACGCAGGCTCCGGCTGCGGCAAGACAGAAAACAGTAAGCTCTCCTGCTCCCGGGATGTACGGTATGCCAAGGTATGTAGAATAATCGACGCGCCCCGTAATGTAAGTAAGTATTGCAAGTGTGATGAACACAAGAATTAAAAGACCCGCTAAAAGACCGTCAAGACCGTCAGAAAAGTTAACCGCGTTTGATTCGCCTACAACAAGCAAGACTGCGAATGGAATCCACCAAAAACCCAAATCTAATACAGGGTCTTTAAAGAATGGAATATAAAGGGCTGTTACATTGTCGCTGCCTGTAAAATAGATTAAAAGAACAACTGTTATCGCGACCGCAAACTGACCTGCAAGTTTCGCCCACGCAGGAAGCCCTGCCGAATTATGGCGCACAACTTTTAAATAATCATCCGCAAAGCCGATGATGCCAAACGCCAAAAACGCGCCCATTGTTATCCAGACAGCGATGTTGCTTAGATCTCCCCAGAACAGCATTGCGATTACAACAGAAAGAATTATAAATATTCCTCCCATTGTAGGAGTTCCGGTTTTTTTCAAATGCGTCTGAGGTCCGTCTTCGCGGACAGACTGCCCTATTTTTAACCTTCGCAAAAATTCAATAATTCTACCGCCGAAGATAAAACAAATTAAAAGCGTGGTAAGAGCCGCGAAGGCGGAGCGGAATGTCAAATATCCTAAAATGCGGAAGGGAGTAAAATAGTTGAATAAAAGGTCAAAAAATTCGACAAACATCAACAAACCCCCGTCAGCGTATCGGTCAGTCTTTCAAGAGCGCAGCCGCGCGAGCCTTTCAAAAGCACAAGATCGCCCTTTTTAACGTACTCATCAAGCGCGTATGTCAGGCGGCTAATATCGCCTGTATAAAAAAAGTCGCTTTTGTTATCCGCAAGATAATCAGCGGCGGCTTCAATTTCTTTTCCGAATAAAAATATTTTTTTTGCCCCGGACACCGACAGCAAAAAGGCAAGTTTTTGATGTTCAGAAACCGATTTGTCTCCCAGTTCCAGCATATCGGCGATTACGTAAATTTTTCTTCCCGGCCATTCAAGCGAATCGCAGAACTCAACGCTTCTTGCAGTTGATTCAGGGTTCGCGTTGTAACAGTCGCGCACTACGGTAGCTCTTTTTCCGTTAAGAATTTCAAGCCTGCCAAAAAGAGGCTTTACAGATTCAAGCCCTTTTGCAATCGCGTCCGCGCTTACAGGAATTTCTTTCGCAATCGCGATTGCGGCTAACGCGTCTTCAAGACTGTGTTTGCCGGGAAGCGCGTAATGAATCTTTTCGCCTGCCCAGATAATTTCAGTTCCTTCAAGTCCAAGGCTGCGCGCTCCCTCAAATTCTTCAAACCTGTCTGCTCCATAGTATTTAACCTTCGCCGCGACGCCGTGCGCAAGATCGTCGGCATACTCGTCGCTGTCGGGGATAAGGGCAATATCGTTTTCTTTCATATATTTAAATATGCATTTTTTTTCGTTAACTATCTTTTCTTTACTGCCGAAATATTCGATGTGAGCAGCTCCGATGTTTGTGACTAACGCGATGTTTGGTTTAAGAACATCCGCAATTTCTGAAATCTCGCCGGGTCTGTTCATGCCAAGTTCAAAAATACCGACTTCGTGATGCTCCCTTACTTCAAAAACTGAAAGCGGAAGCCCCGTCTCGGAGTTTAAGTTCCCCTTGTTCATCACGGTATTCTTTTCGCAGGAAATAATGGAAGACGCAACTTCTTTTGTAGTCGTCTTCCCCGACGAGCCTGTGATTCCGGCTTTTATAAGTTTTGGAAACTTTTTAAGGTAGACTCGCGCTGAATCCTGTAAACCTTTCAATGTATTAGGAAGAACGATTAAATCTTTTCCCATTCTGCCTGCGATATTTACCAGATCGAAACTTTCAATCTTTGATGAAGATACAACGGCTCCCCTCGCGCCCGAGGCGAATGCCGCTTTTACAAACTCATGACCGTCATTTTTTGCGCCTTCAAGGGCGAAGAAAAGAGCGCCTTCTTTTACGGCGCGGGAGTCAATAGCTACTGAAGAGAAACCTCTATTAGGCGCAAATGAAATATAGTTCGCTTCCAGTAAACCTGAAAGTTCAGCCATACTCAAAAGGTCAGTATCCATGCCCCTTTCCCCCCGTTATTTTTACCTGAAGAAAATACTCAGGCGGTATCTTTTGCAAATTAAGTTCGCTCTTCGCGATATTTTCTATTCTCTGCGGCGACGAATATTCGCCGATTCCGGCAATAAGCCTTTTATTGCTTTCGATCCATTCAGCTTGAGTTTGCTCTAGGCGCTCTATCTCCATCGCAAGATTTTTATATCTGTTTGACTGCCACACCAAGAGCCCAAGGCAAAGAGGAATGGACAAGACCAAAACATAAAGCAATAGAAAACGTCTAATCATTGTCATCCCCGTCTAAAACTTTTTCCGCGACGCGAAGCCTCGCGCTTCTGGATGGAGGGTTGCGCTCAATCTCATCTTTTGCCGGTGTTACCCCTTTTTTAGTCAACAAATTGACTGAGCGCCTCCCTTCACATTTGCAAATCGGCGCATTTTCAGGGCATGTGCAATTTCTATTCATTGTACGAAAGAAATTTTTAACGATGCGATCTTCCAATGAATGGAAGGAAATCACGCCGAGCCGTCCCCCCGGCTCTAACGTCCTGAATGCGGACTCAAGGAGCGATGGAAGCCCTGACAGCTCTCCGTTCACCGCGATACGAAGAGCCTGAAAAGTCTTCGTCGCCGGATGAATCTGTCCGTGTCTGTAAGAAGCAGGCACGGCTCTATAAACTAAGTCAGCGAGAGCTGACGTAGTTGTAATTGTCGATTTTTGCCTTTGCTGTATTATAGAAGAAGCTATTCTGCGCGAATAACGTTCTTGCGCATTGTTATACAACAGGTCGGCAAGTTCACGCTCGGGAAGACGCGCAAGCAAATCCGCCGCAGTCATCCCTTGAGTTGAATCGATACGCATATCTAAAAATTCATCTTTTTCAAAAGAAAAGCCCTTGCCGCTATTTTTATAGTGGTAAGAGCTGATGCCTAGATCGAATAGAATTGTATTAGGCCTTTTAATCTCCGACGGGTAATCGGCGAAGAAATCGTGCGACCATCCGCAGTAAAAATGGACACGATTCGAAAATTGTTCAAGGCGGCCTTTAGTTATAGCAATTATATCGCTGTCGGCATCCACGGCGATTAATTTCAAATCAGAAAAATTGGAAAGGAAGGCGTAACTGTGCCCCCCTTCTCCGGCGTTCGCGTCGACCATCAATTCATTTTTATCCCGCGGACCCAGAAGATTGAGAGCTTCATTAAGCATGACGGGGGTATGCGCGTAGCTGGTTGTCATTGAATACCCCTCTGCCGCTTGATTCTCTGGCTTAATTCCTCGGAAGCCGCCTCAAATTCACTGGCGTTCTTTTCATCGTCCTCGTCGCAGTACTCGCGGTAACTATTTACATTCCAGATTTCGATAAAATCCAGCTGCCCTAAAATAATGCAATCTTTGGCGATATTCGCGTACTCTCTAAGGCTTTCAGGAAGAAGGATCCTACCCGATTTATCGATATCAATAACCTGTGAAGGACCCACAAATTTCCTAAGAACGCGCCGATCCATCTTAGAGAAAGGATCGGTATTTTCTTTAAGCGCGTCGCCGAACCTGTTTTCCCATTTTTCGACCGTATATAGCCACAGGCATTTATCTTCGCCCTTCGTAACTACCACGGACGAAACATCAAGTTCCTTTCGAAGGTTAGCGGGTAGAGTAATACGGTATTTATCATCGAGAATTACGTTATGTTCACCTGATAACATCATCACCCACTTTCTCCCACTTGTCCCCATTTATTCATAATTTTAAATCTCAGTCAATCACTATTCATAATATTTTCAAAAAAAAGTGAAAAAAAATACGATTTTCACTATACGTCTATGTAGTAGTGGGTGATAATTGTTAAAAACCGCCATTTTTATTATGATTAGTCATGCACATCAATGAATTTTTCATAGTATTCCCGGAAGGCGACGTTCAGGAGGTCCAAAAAAGACTGCCTTTTAACACGCTTGTAGACATGAACGGTAATATTTTAGGTCTACCCCTGCCGACTAACAAAATGATTGTTTTTAAAGTCGCGGCGATTAAGACCGAGGAGAAAACCGGGGTTAGTCAGACTTTTCATTTTTTGGATTTGCTTAGCGTGGATGAGTTAGAGGAATACATTTAATTATTATATAATTGAAATATGGGAAAATCGCTTTTGACGGAAGCTGCCAGGTTTAGGAAATCAATTGGGACTAAAAATGAAAGTTCTCTGCATAAAACTTTAAAGTTTCAATATACAGGTTCCGGCGGCAAAAGCGAGGTTGAGGTTGGAGATTTCGTTGCGGACGGTGTACGCAGGGACGGTGAATATATTGAGGTACAAACCGGGAGTTTTGGACCTTTAAAGAAAAAGGTGAAAGAGTTTGCTTCGCATGGTAAGGTGCGCATTATCCATCCCATTGCGGTAAATAATAAAATTGAAGTATTTGACACAAAAGGCAAACTCCTTTACAAGCGAAAAAGCCCTGTACACGGCACTCTTTGGAACTTATTCGATGCCCTGCTCTACGCTCCTGAACTGCCGCTTATAAAAAACGTAACAATTGAGGTTGTCCTGGCTGACATTACAGAAAAGCGCGTAAAAGACGGCAAAGGCGCATGGCGGCGCAAAGGCATCAGTAAACTTGACAAAGAGCTATCCGCATACCACAAAAATGTCATTTTTGCCAAAAAGAACGATTTTATGTGCTTCATTCCCTTTAAAAAAGGCGTAGAATTTACCGTTACATCACATTCGAAGGAAACCGGCATTAAAAGAGCAGTCTCCCAAAAAGTGTTGTACGTCCTGTACAAAATGAAAGTAATTAAGCGAATTGGCAAAAAGGGAAATGCTTGGGTATATATTAGGTAAAAAATTAACTTTTTAATTTTGCTTGACAGTTTGACAAAAACATAGTAAATTCAAAATGTCTTCGAAAGGAGATAGCCACTGAATGAGGGAGGCGTTGTACCCTCATCTGCCAGACCCGATTTTGCTTTTGCAAGGTCGGGTCAAATTTTATTATGCTCAAGTGCTGATTATCGCTCTTAATTCATCATAGGTCCAAATATATAATTCTTTAGTTTGTTCGAAAAAACATATAAAACGCCCCTCATCAAAGCGGTATTTAAGCTCTCCCGCTATTTTAGCTTTAACGCTCTTTATTGGAATATCAGATAAAAGACGAACAAATACTGAATGTTTTTGGGTTATTTCACAGTTTTTTATTAATAATGCGCCCTGCCTATAGCCATATTTGAACTTTCCTCCCAATGTTTCTCTTCCGCCGGATATGGTCTTCATCTCTACGACTTCGCCATCCAATACCAAATCTGCGGTTTTATTTCCTTTTTCGCCTTTTATATATTTATCAGGCAGGAAAAAAGCTATACTTCCTCTTATTGTTAGAATCCTCACCTGAGCCATTTCTTTTTTCCATTTTTCCGGTTCTCTTTTTTCTTGAAATAAACGACTTTTAGCTACCCAAATATTAGGTTCTGTGGGTATCCATTTTTCATCGGGAAATAATAAACTTGCCAGTTCGAAACAACTATCCCAGAGTTCTTTTTTCAATCATAGGCTCATGTTCTTTACAAGTAATTTGCCTTGTGTTTAAGCTCTGGATTCTTCCAAAGCAGTCAAAACTTTGTTTGATGTCTTTCTGTAAGTATAATTTTTAATGTAAAAAAGTGCAAGTTCATCTGGTTAAGACTTTCATTACAATTGCTTATTTTCTTTTGCAAGAACATCTCTTTGTATGTTCATAAATTCCAGACATTTTTTAAATTGTCAGGTTCCAAAAATGTGTTAAGTATTGCTTGCTGATCATCGCCGTTGTAAATAAATCCATTAAGTTTGCTGTCTAGTAAGCTTAGTTCCAGTATCACGCCTCCAAAATCTAAAGACGGCGAGTTGATATTTATCCTATAACAAAAATATTTTTCACCAAATTTCTTGCAACCAAGAGCGTAATATTAATCTCCTGTGCTATATGTGATGGTTTCTCCGATGATTTCGTAGATGTTTTCTATCAGTTATAAAAACCTGTGGGTAACTGAATCGCCAAAATCTCTGATTTCATTGCCATTTATTCTGTGGGTAACATTGCCATGAACATTTCGGATGTCTACCATGATTTTTTCTCCTTTATTACGTTTATATAGAGCGTATGCCTAGAAATGTTTTCGGGGGTCCTGCCGGCTGCCAAACGCGCCGTCCGTGCAGAGCACGAACGACACATTTGCCCCCGGCACCCCGCCAGAGCTTATCGTGCATACGCTTCGGCAAAGGTGGATACTAATGTTATTGCGTTACATCTTGAACATTATAATAACCTCACTATTACACATTGATAAGTATAACTAATGATTTTATTATTTTTCTGCATAATAGTTTTATATTAATTCAAAACTCCTGCATTTCCCAATACTTGAAGTAATTTTTGCATATGAGGTTTTTCCATATACTTTGCCCAGATTTTTTCATCTACAGCTTCAGCAGCAGCCATTAATTCCATACAGAGATTTATATCGCCTGTTTTACAAGCAAGCATAGCGGCATTCATTAACCCAATCACATGAAATTCAGTATCTCCGGTTTTTTTGCTAATATCGGCTACCTCAAGCCATTTTTCATGTGTTGCTTTATCATTTTTTCCATTATACTCACTTATTTCATCCAAAATATCATCTATTGTTCTTTCTGCCATATAATTCTCCTTTTCGTTTAAAGCCCATCGGCTGTAATTTTATCTGCCAAAAGTATCAACTATCCACTATTGATCCTTCATAAATTTTAAATGTCTCTCCCGCATTGAATGCAGAAGTTTCAATGCTTCTTTTTCTAAGTCAACAGATTCAGGATTAGCGTTGGGATCATCTTTTGCATATTTTAATCCGGCTTCAAGATCACTGATTGCCGCATTAATAAATTTTAAATATTTTTCGTTATCACCCTCATTATCACCTTTAATTTCCTTGCATTTCATCCCATATACACCAGAGCGCGAAGAATGAATCCTGCTTTTAAAATTATTACTTGTGTTTGAATCAAAACTATTTATTACCTTATTGTAAGTATCAATTGCTTCATTAAAGTTTCCTGTATTCTCATACATATATCCGAGTGTTCCAAAAGTTTGAAGATCATCTGGATTGTAGCGTGCAGACTCGGTCAAATCTGCAATAGCCTGCTTTTTATTACCTTCCTTAAAAAACCTTATGCCGCGATTAGAATACACAACGGCTAGATTGTTTCTTGCATCAGTTAAGGCTGGATCAAGTTTAACTGCCTCAGTAAATTGGATAATAGCTTGATCTAAATCATTCTGATTAAAATACTCTATACCGCGTTGGAAATAATCATTTGCGCTTTTTTTTGCCATAAAATTCTCCTTATTACGTTTAAAGCCCGGCGGCTGTAATTTTATTTTGGCTAAATTAAATCAGCAGATATTTCTTAGTGTCTATATTCATCCCTATAAAAAGACACCTTACTTTCCGCGGTAATTACTACCGCTCTTCCATGCTTCGTAATTGCCGCAATGTTTGCAGTTTGATTCATTCTTGCATTTTTGATCACGGGTACCTGATGCCGGTGTAGTTTCCGATAAGTAACATTTATCGAAAGAATCATCGTAAAATGGACACCAACCTGGTACAGGACGTGGTTTGTTCATGGTTTTACCTCCTTTTTAAAAATTACAATAGCTATTACATAAAATTTCACTATTCTTTTACCCATGTTGAGCCATCAAGTTTATAAGTTCCAATACCGCCTGCAGAATATGCTGAAATCAGACTTTCCACATAATCAAAACTATCACCAATCATAACAGTATTAACCCCTCGGAATGTTACGTTGGTAAGACTACTACAATTTATAAAAGCATCACTCTCTATGCTGGTAACGCTGTTTGGTATGATTACATTGCTAAGGCTGCTACAACCATAAAAACTACCATAAGCAATGCTGGTAACACTGTTGGGTATTTCTATATTTACTAAGTTCGTAAAAACGAATGCACAAAATCCGAAAGTAGTAATACCCATTGGTATATATACCGAGATTATATTTGTTCTAAATGAAAATGGACTATTATAATCTGTATTTGGCATTCCTATTTCTTTTACAGGTAATCCATTATAATTTGCTGGTATATACACTTCATTCGGCGGTATCGAATTTCCTCTAACAATTCGATACGCTCCACCGACTAGTTCGAAATAATCATCAGAAAGATTCGTGTAGTGTATAACAGTGCGTGTCTCTTCGTATGAGTCACGGTTACAGATTCCTGTTTCTATAGCATTTGTTATTTTGGTTGGCGGAGTTGTCAATGTCCAAGTCCAATCATGTCCCAGCGCGTTAATTGTACGTGATTCATAATGAGAAGAATCGCGAGAACATTCTCTTTCTTCGAATCCTGTTTCCGTACAGGTTGGAGCAACAATTACTGACCAACTACCCCAGTTGTGCGCTGTTTGGCTTATTGCTATATTGAACGTTTCTTTGTGTGAAGGGTTAAGACTGCATGTTCTGGTTTCATTTCCTGATGATGTGCAGGTTGCGGCAGTTAATGTCCAGTTACCCCAGTCATGCCCATTGGGGTTTATTGGAATAGAGCGTGTCTCATAATGATCCGCATTATTCAAACACCATCTGGTTTCTGATCCTACAGCTGTGCAGTTTGCAAAAACAGTTACACCCCAGCCATCCCAGCGGTGGGTTGTATGTTGTAATACCCGCGTTAATTTATGCGAATTGTTATAAGTGCAAGTTCCTGTTTCTGAACCATCTTTTGTTTCAGTGGGAGCGGTTACTACTGTCCAGTTATCAATATTGTGTGCGTTATTGTCAATTGGCACACTGCGTGTTTCTCTATGCGAGGAATTAATATTGCACGTTCGCATTTCAACGCCCGTTGTTGTGCAAGTTGGGTTTGTTGTCACAACCCATCCTTTCCATGAACAAGTGTGATCAAGAGCTATCGTTATCCGCGTTTCTGTATGAGAGCTTTTATAGATGCAAGTTCCTGTTTCAAGACCATCTGTAGCTTGTGTTACAGGAATTGATACCACCCAATTACCCCAAATGTGAGCATTGCTGTCTATTGGAACAAAACGCGTTTCAGAGTGTGAAGCAATAATCGTGCATATTCTTGTCTCAATACCCGCTGTCGTACAATTTGCGGCGGTTGTTAATGTCCATTCACTCCAAACGTGTGTGTGAATGTCCTGTTCACAAGCGGCAAAAATGACAGTTGTTATTGATAAAACAGCAAAAATTTCTACCAAGCTTTTGATTTTCTTCATAAAAAACTCCTTTATAAATTTTTGCCCCCGGCATATCCAATAATCAGAATAATTACGGGAATAATGCTCAAAAACGCCATTTTCATGATATCTATCCTTTCTTTACTATGAAACATCAATTTTACCTGTGTCTTATGTTATTTTTATAATATAATAGCATTTCGCTTCATATTATACTTTTTATAGCATTACGCTGTTTGTGTCAATAGCCCTAAGCCACATATACTTTCCATATAAAGCATAGAGATTGGTATATGACAGAGCTTAGAAAAATACTTGGCGCAAATATGAAAGCCTATAGATTTGAACTTGGCTATTCTCAAGCCAGGCTGGCAGAACTGGTAAATACGGCGACTAATTACATCGCTCAGATAGAAAACGGAAAACGATTCCCAACCGACACAATGCTGGAGAAAATAGCAGCCGCTCTGCATAAAAAAGGATTTGAATTATTTTCGCTTATCCATTACGAACGTAAAATAGAACAGGATTGGCAAACACAAGTCTTAATTGATCTGGAAAATTTTATTCATAACCGGATAACAATGATAAAAAAGGAAAAACAGGAGTTTAAATAGTATCTTATTTCTTTTTGTCTATAGCAATGTAAAAACTATAGGTAACGGTTTGTTCATTTATAGCTTTAAATTGACACCCTTATCAAGTGATTTTTAGACAAATTCCTTCTTAATCGGCGTTCACGCTTTTTCTTTCTTTTTTTGCACTTTGGTTTTAGAATGAGCTTTTGATCTTTGCTGAGTATTACTCCGCTGGTTTTTCTGCCCAAGTTTTTCTTTTACTTCATCAAGTGAGTACAATTTCCCGGGTTTACTTTTATTAAAGTCCGCTACTGCTTTTTCTG
>JGI24695J34938_10000830_pt1 | contig 28741 bp, 28 predicted proteins | sample TergutCo191P3_FD_34938 | JGI IMG/M metagenome (IMG submission 34938)
AAAATCTCCGGCTTCACCATTAAATATTCCAAAACCGCCGTAGTAATCCCAGCTTGTTCTGGAAATACCGCGGTTATCAAGAGCGCTCGTCACATAACTGTACCACTTTATCCTGTCNTCAGGATTACTGTTAATCATATAAACGCCGAACTCTCCGCAGAAAACAGGAACATTGCGNTCAAGAGAAAACTTGACTGCNCTATCCAATGTTTGGCTCAACGTTCTTGGCAAAGCATCCGCCGTGTAACTGTGAGTTAAAGAACTTTCAATCCATGTCCCTTTTAAATCAGCGTGAATTTTCGGCATACGGGCAATATTCGGCGGGAAAGGAACCCCGGCAAGGTTTGTTAATACAGGAGGATCTCCCCATGATGCTCCCTGATGCGTAAAAAGATAAGGATCATAAAAATGAAACGTATAAATCAAATTAGAATCTTCGTAAGAAGGAATTGAAGTTAATTTATTAATAGAATTAAACTCTGTCCCTCCAACAATTATCGAATGTTTTTTATCTTCACGCCTAATTGCCTGAATCGCAAGTCCTTGAATTTCCCCCCATCGTTTGTCGTCAATTCCGTGAGGCTCATTAAGAATTTCATAAACTATAAAATTGCTTCTGTCTTTATAACGCCTTGCTATCTGCGACCATACAGGAACTAATATTTTATCAATATCTGNGCTTGTCGGCTTAACAGGATCAAATGAATGATTATCAATTATTAAATATATTCCGTATTTTTCCGCCCAGTTAACGGCAGTATCNAGAAATTTTAACAAGAGCGGATCAAGCGTATAATTCGGAGCGCTGCCTGTCATACTGTGCATTTTAACAGGAAGACGTATTACATCCGCTCCAAGACTTTTTACATTTATAAAATCCTGTTCTGTATATCTTGTAAAGGGAATCGACTGTGCACTGGACGATTCAAACCATCCTGAAAAATTTACGCCTTTGGAAAACGGCGCGGATTTAACAGTCTTTGTTACGGGTTCTTTTTCTTTAAATTCAAGCGCAGCTTTTAAATCATGTTCATTACTTGTTTTTCCGGCTGTACTGTTACACGACATAAAAATACCTGCCAAAAAAAATATCAATGCAAATTTCACAATTTAAATCCAAGCGCATTTACAATTTCCATATTCAAATCTGCCGGAAACTCTCCCTTTACCATTGATTTAAATATTCCAAAACCGCCGAAATAATCCCAGCATGTCCATGGGATATTTCTTTTATTAAGCTCTTCGCATACAAACCTGTACCATTTTACCCTGTCTCCCTGCGGGCTTTGAAGCATAAACACGCCGAACTCTCCGCAGAAAACAGGAACATTGCGCTCTTTTGAGAAAGCGCATACCTTGTCAAGAGTTTCGCATAACTTTGAAAGCTTTGAATCTTCGCTGTAATGCTTAAGCGCTTCTTCCACCCATGTTCCCTTAAAAGTTTCATGCACCTCTGGCAGGCTGTTATCACCTAACGGAAAAGGAAGTCCTGAAAGCGGAGCAAGAGAAGGCTTGTTCCACATTGCTCCCTGATGCGTAAAAATATGAGGATCATAAAAATGAAATGTAAAAATTAAATTGTTATCTTTGCAGACAGGAAGCTTTGTCATTTTTTCGATTGAATTATAATTTGTGCCGCCTGCGATAATAAGATGTTTTTTGTCAATTTTCCTGATTGCTTTTATCGTTTTTCNCTGAATTCTGTTCCAGAGATCATCATCAATACCGTGCGGNTCGTTTAAAATTTCGTAAATAATATATTCGCTTCGTTTTTTAAAATGTTTNGCTAGCTGCTTCCAAACCGGTATTAAAATATTATCGATTTTTGCNTCAGTCGCGTTAATCGAATGAAACGAATGATTATCAAGTATAAGATAAATTTTATGTTTCTCTGCCCAGTCTGCAATCGTATCAAGAAGTATTAACAGTCCCCCGTTAAGGGTATTTTTCCTGTCTGACAGCGTATAGTCATGAAACCGCACAGGCAGCCTGACAGCGTCCGCGCCGAGGCTTTTAACATTAATAAAATCCTGTTCGCTGTATTTGTTAAATTTAATATCTTCAAATGAACGCGTTTCAAACCACTGGGTAAAATTTACGCCTTTTTTAAAAGGTACTGACGCTCTGGTTTCTGCCGGTTTAGAAAAAGCCATAATAACTCCTGCAAACTTTATAAATTACTATACAACTAGTTCAATAAAAATGATATATTATTGNTATGGCACAAACTATAAAAAATCCGNTTTTAAGCGGTTTTTATCCCGATCCTTCAATCTGCAGGGCGGGAAACGATTTTTACCTTGTAACATCGACATTTGCGTATTTTCCGGGAATTCCTGTCTTTCACAGCAATGACCTTATAAACTGGAAACAGATAGGAAATGCGATAGATCGCCCCGGTCAGTTATGCTATGACGAAAATCGAATTTCTCAAGGGCTTTTTGCCCCAACTATCCGCGAAAATAACGGAACTTTTTACATACTCTGCACCCTTATAAAAAACGGCGGTAATTTTATTATCACCGCAAAAGATCCGGCAGGTCCCTGGTCTGACCCTGTTTGGTTAAAGGAACTGGACGGCATAGACCCTTCCATTTTTTTTGATACCGACGGCAGAGCATGGTATTGCGGCACTCATCCTGCGCCTGAAGGCGAAGCGTATTCCGGCAATTATGAGGTTTATATCCGCGAAATTGATTTANACGCGCTTGGCACAGGAAACAATCCTCTGTTAGGTGAAAACACAGGTATATGGAGAGGCGCTCTTCGTGACTGCATNTGGCCGGAAGGTCCGCACATTTATAAAATCGGTNCTTGGTATTATCTTTTGCATGCCGAGGGCGGAACCGGTCTTGATCATGCCGTATGCATCGCAAGANCAAAAAATATCCGCGGTCCATGGGAAGGAAAAAGAAGCAATCCTCTGGTTACACACAGGCACCTTGGAAGAAGAACAAAAATTATCAATGTCGGACACGCGGATATGTTTGATGACGCAAAAGGAAACTGGTATATGGTTCTTTTGGCTTCCCGTCAGTCCGGAGGAGTATGCCCTCTGGGACGCGAAACATTCATGATTCCGCTTTTTTGGGAAAACGAATGGCCGTACATCGCCTTAGAGTCCGGAATGGTCGATGAAGAAATTGAAATTGAAACAAGCTTAGAAGATTCAAAATCTGCTAATAAATTTTCAGCTGAATGTTTAACAGAAAAAGTATGCGATCATTTTAAGGGAAAGCTTCCTGTCAATTGGCTTGTACTAAGAATGCCTGTAAACGAAAAAGACTCTGCATTCAGTTTAACATCACATAACGGCTCTTTGCGCCTNTTTACAAACNGGGCATCGATGAGAAGCTTGGGGCATCCTGCATTTGCNGGAAGAAGAATACGGCACTTTAACTGGGAATTTTCCGCNGAAATTGAGTTTACTCCAAAAACTGAAAACGAAGCCGCCGGAATTATTCTGCTTCAAAGCGAAGATTATCAATACAGACTGGAAATATTTTTATCTTCTTCCAACTGCCAAAGTCTGCGTTTAATTAAAGCTGCGGGAAAAGATACTGNTGATGAAATAATTAANGTTACAGAACTTCATTCTCCGCCCAAAATACTTATTTTAAAAGCAAANTGCGTCAATATGAAACTCGCCTTTTTTTACGAAGTTGATAACCGCAACATGATAAAAATAACAGAAGGAGAAGATGCGCGCATCTTAAGCACTGAATACGCAGGCGGCTTTGTAGGATCGCTTGCTGGCGTTTTTGCATCCGGCGGAAATGATANAGAAAATTACGCCGANGTAATTTGGGCAGAATACAGGGAAATAGAATGAAAGANTTTTTATCGCCGGTTATAAGCGGCGGAATGATAATTCANAGAGACTCCCCTTTTCCAATCNGCAGCAAAAAGAAAATAAAAATTTCCTTTTTGGGAAAAACTTACGAATCGGTTTTTGCGAAAGGATCATCCTGCGCTCTTATAACGCTCGATCCTGTTAAGGCAGGCGGTCCTTTCGAAATGGAAATTACCGCAGAGAACGAGACGCCTTTTAAAATACATGATATTTACGCAGGAGACCTCTGGCTGTGCGCAGGGCAAAGCAACATGGAAATGCAGATGAGCCGCTTGTGCGATGATTACAGNGAAGAATGGGAATTGGAAAGCTATCCTCTTGTAAGGCAGTTTAAAGTTCCTNAGGAGTGGGATTTTTCGGCTGCGCGCGAGGATTATACAGACGGAAGCTGGATTAGTCCGTCAAAAGAAAATCTGCATGAATTTGCCGCTGTACCCTGGTTTTTNGCNCGGAATTTGTACGAAAAACATAAAATTCCCATTGGGCTTATTGTTACACCCTGGGGCGGCACTCCGGTAGAATCATGGATGAGCGCAGAAGCNCTTTCTGATTACCCGAAAAAAATCGCCGAAGTAAAACAATATGNCGATTTAAAAAAATGCGAAGAATTAACAGAAATAAACTCTGATGCGATTAATGAATGGGAAACCAATCTTTCGCATGAAGATATGGGCATCGCAGAACAATGGGAAAAACCTGAAACAGATATTTGCGCATGGAAAGACATGACTTTACCTGGAAATTTTTACNCTTCGTCTAAAAATGATCCTGANCTTAATAAATTCGCAGGCGTTATATGGCTTTGCAAAGAATTTGAAGTCAGCGCNGGCTTCGCTGCAAATAACGCAAAAGTGTGGCTTGGNACAATNATAGACTCCGATAATGTTTACGTTAACGGAACAGAAATTGGAAACACCGGCTACCGCTATCCGCCGCGTAAGTATGTTCCCGTNGATTTATTAAAACCGGGAAAAAACCGCATANNAATAAGAGTTGTCTGCAATTCAGGGGACGGCGGCATAACCGCAGACAAACCTTTCCGCGTCTTTACAGATAACGAATCTGCAGAACTGTCAGGAACATGGAAATATAAAATCGGCGCGAAAGCAAAAGAGCGTCCGCAGGAATTTTTCTATCAGCGCCTTCCGATAGGCAATTACAACGCAATGATAGCTCCAATTTTAAAATATCCGCTTAAAGGCGTTATCTGGTATCANGGCGAGTCNAATGAATCNGCGCCGNACGAGTACGAAAAATTATTTGTATCAATGATAAAAGACTGGAGAGAAAAAAACNGCAATGCGAAACTGCCCTTCCTCTTTGTTCAATTGCCGATCTTCGGCGCNTTATCTGACAATAACGAAGAACAACGCTGGGCAGTGTTACGCGAAGCTCAGGCTAATGCTCTTTCGCTTCCTGCAGCAGGCATGGCAGCCGCGCTTGAATTCGGCGAGTGGAACGACATACATCCGTTAAATAAAAAAGATGTAGGCTATCGTTTATTCCTGGCAGCGGAAAAAACAGTATTCGGTGCAAACAACACATCACCGGGACCAATGATTGAGAAATATGAAATAAGAAATAAGAAATTAGAAATATTTTTTAATAATTGCGGCGAAGGAATTGTTTTACACGAAAGTTCACACAAAGGCACAAAGAAACAAGAAGAAAAAAATGAGTTGGCTGCCTATATTAGTATTATTTCAGATGAAGGGCAATTTCGCCTGCCTGTAACTATTGCAGGAAAAGATTGTGTTATTATTGACGTATCAACGGTAAAGAATCCGCAGAAAATATTATATGCATGGGCGGATAATCCGCGTGACAGACAAATGTTTAACAGCGAAGGACTTCCCGTGATACCGTTCAAAATCGTAATCAAGAAGGATAAAGAAAGTGTTTAATTCTGCAGAAACAAAAGAAGCGCTTGTCAAATGGATACGCGGTTATTTTGATGAAAACCCGGGTTGCAATGCTGTTGTAGGCATCTCAGGCGGAAAGGACAGCTCTGTAACAGCTGCGTTATGCGCACAGGCGCTGGGCGCGGACAGGGTATACGGCATCCTTATGCCTCAGGGAGAACAGCATGACATTGCATACTCACAGGAANTGGTCNGTCTTTTGNGAATTAAACACCTGACAATCAATATTAAAGAAAGCGTGTCTTCCCTTCTTGATGAGATAAACAGAAGCGGACTTTCCGCCAACAGGCAGGCAATTATAAACACCCCGGCAAGAATAAGAATGACAACCCTCTATGCCGTGTCTGCCATAGTAAACGGACGAGTCGCAAATACCTGTAACCTCAGCGAAGACTGGGTCGGCTATTCCACAAAATACGGCGATTCAGCGGGTGATTTCAGCCCCTTATCCCAATTGACAGTCAGCGAGGTTAGAATTCTAGGCAAGGAATTGGGTTTACCGGCTAAATTTACCGAAAAAACGCCTGAAGATGGGCTTTCGGGATACAGCGATGAGGAGAATTTAGGCTTTTCCTACGCTGTTTTGGATAAATACATACGCGATAAGGTATGTGAAGACCCAATAGTCAAGGAAAAAATTGATAAATTACATCAAATTAATTTGCATAAATTGAAATTAATGCCCAGTTTCCCCTTGACATAAGCGTATAAAATATAGGAAAATTAATGTATAAAGCAGAAAAAGCTTATATATTTATAGTAACACAGTAAAACCATATTCAAGGAGTTATACTATGAAAAGGATACTTTTAACGTTCTTAATGGTCTGTCTAATCTTCGGTACAGCAGCCGCGCAAAACGCAAAACAGCATATTGCCAAGGGTCAGGAACAGATGAGAACCCAGAATTATTCCGAGGCAGTAACATCTTTTGACGCAGCTCTTAAACTTCAGCCGAAGAACAAGCAAGCCGCAGACCTGCTAAGACAAGCTCAGGAAAGAAGAACTGAGCAGACTTTTAATCAGGCTCAGAAGCTGTATCAGGAAGGCAAGTTTACAGAAGCAATAGTACAGTACAGTGCTGCTCTTCGCTATATGCCGCCCGGATACAAAATGGGCAGCCAAATATCAGCTCGCTTGAATGAAGCTCAAAGAGCTCTTGAAGATCAGCAGAGTCAGGCGCAGGAGCATTCCGCAAGGGAACGCACCGAACTTTCAAGGCATAGCGTAACGCAGGCAAATGAATTTTTTCTTGCCGGAAAGTATGAGGAAGCAATCGGTGAATATGAAAATGCAGTAAAAATCGGCGGCTTGTCCGCTTCGGAACTTGCAGAAGCTGAACGTTTGTCAGGCTTTGCAAAAGAATTCATGGAAAAATCCGATGAAGCTGCAACAGCCCGTCCGCTGGAACAAAAAGACTTTGAACTTGCCCAGAATCCGACAGGCGTAACTATCGTTAAATATAAAGGCGTTGAAACAAAAGCTGTTACCATCGCCGGAAAAAGCCATGCTATCTCTTATGGTATCCTTGATGTTGTTATTCCGCAGAGACTCGCAAACCTTAATGTTACAATCATCGGACCCAATGCATTTAAAGATACCGGCATTACAAGCATAACAATTCCTGTAACGGTAAGGGAAATTCAGGTAGGCGCATTTGCAAATTGCAAGCTTAAATCTGTAACAATACCTCAGCCTCCCAATCCAAGAGAAGGTCTTAATGCAATTAAAGGCGGTATTTCTCAGGGTATAATCGAAGTATCTGAGTTAGGTGCATTTGAAAATAACCCGACACTGGAAGCCATTGTTATTCCCAATTCTGTAGTAGAAATCGGAGCAAGAGCTTTTAAAGACTGCGGTTTAAAGAGCGTAATGATTGGCAATGCTGTAAGAGAAATCGGCGAAAGCGCATTCAGAAACAATCATCTGCCTGTCGTACAGCTTCCGCCAAGCGTATTAATCATTCGCCGTTATGCCTTCCATGGCAATCAGATAATAGCACAGACAATAAGCGCAACTATTGACGTTATTTTCGATAATGCTTTCACCAACAACCCNATGACATCGGTTATTTTCTTNCCGAGCGCAAAATGGGCAACCGATTATCGTTTAATAACCAACAATGTTCCGATGATGGTACCGCGTCTCGGCGGTGATAGTTTCATGTACACTTCTCCGCTTCCTCCTGTTTTCCCGATTGAAACTCTTACCCAGGTTACGCTTCCTGCTAATATGCACACAAGAAACATGGACCTCTTTGATCCGAACCTTAAAAATTACTATGAAACAATGACACCTCCCGGACCAAGAAAAGCTCAGGGAACATATACCAGAGACATGTCAGGGACAACAACTATCTGGTCAAAGCGTTAGTAAATGTTAGAACCTATTATTCTTGCCTCCGGTTCAAGCCGGAGGCAGGAATTTTTTAAACTGCTTGGTCTGCCTTTTAATGTCATGCCTGCAGTTATTGACGAAGATCTTTCAATCAGTGATGACCCCGAAAAATTAACCCGCGAAATTGCCAAATTAAAAACCGCAAAAGTAATTCAAGATATGAGACACAGACTTCCTAAATGGGTCTGCGGAGCAGATACGGTTATTTCTGTCGGAGATAAAATATTCGGGAAACCGCAAAATCGCGAAGAAGCTGCAATTATGCTGAAGGAACTCTCAGGTAAAACGCATAAAGCGATTACTTCCATTGCCCTTTACAGAGGTTCAGATAAAAAAACAACCTGTAAAACCGCAAGCTGCACNGTTAATTTTGCTCATCTGTCTAAANGTGAAATTGAGTGGTATCTTAANACAAACGAATGGCAGGGAGTCGCCGGAGCATACAGGCTTCAGGAGCTTGCAAGTTGTTTTATCACAGGGATTGAAGGCAGCCCAAGCACCGTAGTGGGCTTGCCATTAAGAGAGTTTTATGTCATGCTCAGAGATAACGGCTACCAATATGGCGCCCATTAAAGCACGCGTATGCGTGTTTTTGGGTTAAATTAGCGAGGCGTGGCGCAAAATAAAAGTCAATGAGATGACTGACGCGCGAAGGCTTTAGCCTGAGCAGTGCGCCCGGAGCCTAGTTTTAAAAGCCATATATCAAACCATATTAAATTGTCAATTTAAGTGGTTTAACAGATAGCTGAATTTCCGTGGGGTAAGATTACAATCTTTTAGATTATATAGTCTTCACTGCCATGAGATATAATGAAGGTTGGATTTACCAAACTCGGTAAATCTGTGTTAGGAGGAAAAATTGGCTGTTGTAACCATGAAAAATCTTCTGGAATCAGGAGTACATTTCGGCCACCAGGTGAAACGCTGGGATCCCAGAATGAAGAAGTATATCTTCGCAGAAAGGAACGGCATTCACATTATCGATCTGCAAAAAACGATCCAATCAATCAAGGACGCTTATGACGCGGTACGCAAAACCGTAGCTGCCGGAAAGACCGTACTTTTTGTAGGAACCAAAAAACAGGCGCAGCAGGCTGTTCAAAAAGAAGCGGAACGCTGCGGCATGTACTTTGTAAACAACCGCTGGCTCGGCGGAATGCTTACCAATTTCGTAACAATAAAAAAATCGCTTCTTCGCTTAAAAAAACTTGAAAAAATGGAAGTTGACGGAACTTTCGAAAACCTAACCAAAAAAGAAATATCAGGGCTTGGCAAAGAACGCATTAAGCTGCAGAAAAACCTTGGCGGCATCAAGGAAATGAAAGAACTTCCCGGCATACTTTTTATCATCGACACGCGCAAAGAAGCAATCGCTGTCGCCGAAGCAAAACGCCAGGGTATTCCAATCGTCGCTGTTGTTGACACAAATTGCAATCCTGACGGTATCGACTTCCCCATTCCGGGCAACGATGACGCAATCAGGGCAATTACGCTCTTTACGCAAATTATCGCAAACGCTGTCGTAGAAGCGGACAACGAGGTTGGTCTTAAAATTATCGAGACACTGGGTGATGAAGATGAAGATATGGAAGGTCTTCTTAATGACGCAAGCATTAAAGAAGAAGACAGAGAAATTGATATCGAGAAATACACAACAGAAGAAGCTTACAGNGCTGCAAANGAAGATGAAAAAGTNGTTGAAGANGAAGAAGACGAAAAAGTATCTTCNATTCAAGTCGATGTCGATAAAGCATATAATGAATAAGGAGAAAAAAAATGGCTGATATATCTGCTAGCGATGTAAAAAAACTTCGGGATAAAACCGGAGCCGGACCTATGGAATGCAAAAATGCGCTTGTATCAACAAACGGTGATTTTGCAGCCGCAGAAAAAATATTAAAAGAAAAAGGTCTTGCCGCTCTTGAAAAACGCGTAGGACGCGCCACCAACGAAGGCAAGGTATTCGTAAAAATTAAAGGCGACGGTTCCTCTGCCGTGTTAGTCGAAATGAACGCTGANACTGACTTTGTCGCAAGAAACCCNGACTTTNTNGCTCTTGGCGGCGTAATTGCCGACAAGGCTCTTGAAAACGGCATTGAAGCTCCCAACGATGAGCTTAGCACAATGGTTCAGGAACTNGCCACAAAAATACGCGAGAACATGGGTCTTAAAAGACTTTGCCTTGTTAAGGCTTCTTCCAATGAAAACCTTACCCAATACATTCANGGAGACGGCAACATCGGCGTAGTTGTAAAATGCGAATCTGATAAACCAGAAATCTTTAAAAACGAAGATGTCAAATCTTTTATCTTCTCGCTTGCGCTTCACATTGCCGCCTTTAATCCTGTCGCGATTGACCGCACAAAAGTTGATCAAGCCTGGCTTAAAGAACAGGAAGAAATCTTTAAGGCGCAGATGGATAAGGATGAAAAACTCAAAGGCAAACCGGAAAATGTGCTTTCTGGAATCCTTCAGGGCAAGGTAACAAAATACCTGAGCGAAATCTGTCTTATGGAACANGGTTATGTAAAAGACGAAAAAATTACAGTTGCCAAAGCCATTGAAGAATGCGCAAAAAAAGCCGGCGCCAAGCTTACATTGAATAATTATGTTTATTANAANGTNGGCGACCAATAAACCACGCGTAGCGTGTTGTTGANAAAAATTAACAAGTCGTGGCGCACAATACAAGTCAATGAGATGAAGTAANCGCGAAGGATTTATCCTGAGCGGTGCGCCCGGGGCTGGAGTAAAGATGCAGGATGTAATATCTTCAAACGAAGAACGAATGACAAAAACGGCAGCAAGCCTTAAAGAAAGTTTTGCTTCTCTGCGGACAGGACGCGCTTCTGCGTCCTTGTTCGACAGAATAAGAGTTGACGCTTACGGTGAAAAATCGCCGCTTAATCAGGTTGCAAACATTTCAATTCCGGAAGCGCGTCTTATCGTCATTCAACCATGGGATAAAACCCTTATAACAGAGATTGAAAAAGCAATCCGATCTTCAGAACTGTCGTTAAACCCGTCGAATGACGGCAAGGTTATCCGCATAGCGATTCCGCCGCTTACAGAAGAAAGACGCAAGGAACTTGTGAAACTTGCAAAAAATCAAGCGGAAGAATCCAGAGTAGCAATCCGTAATATTCGCCGCGACGGCAATGATGCATTAAAGAAATTATTAAAAGACTCAAAAATAACCGAAGACGACGAAACCAAAGGAACAGAAGAGCTCCAAAAACTTACCGACAGCTACATAGGGCAAGTGAATAAAATACTTGAAGAAAAAGAAAAAGAGATAATGGAAGTATAACCGGATTATGGAAGATTCATTCCCATCGCAATTAACAGCGAAGATTCCCGACCACGTTGGCATAATCATGGACGGAAACGGGCGATGGGCGCANAAAAGGGGTCTTGTCCGTACTCAGGGGCATCTTGAGGGGCTTAAAGCCGCAAAAAGGGTTACNAAAGCGGCAAGNGATTTAGGCATAAAATATCTAACGCTTTANGCCTTCTCAACAGAGAACTGGAAAAGAACAGAAGAAGAAGTAAATTTTATAATGAATCTTGTAAAGCAATTTCTTAGATCGGAAATGGATTTTAGCAAAAAAAATAAAATCCGGGTGCGTCATGCAGGTGATTTTACCGCTCTTCCCCGTGAAATTCAAAAGGAAATATCGGACACCATTGAGGATACAGCCGGTTTTGACGGGATGCAGGTAATTCTTGGCATAAATTACGGCGGCAGAGACGAAATAATACGCGCTGTCCGAAAGGCAGCAGCCGCCGGAAAAGATGCCGAAAATATCTGTGNAAATGACATTGCTTCATACCTTGATAATCCTGATATTCCCGATCCTGATTTAATAATACGCAGCGCCGGNGAATACAGAACAAGTAACTTTCTTTTATGGGAAGGAGCCTATTCTGAATTGTATTTTTCTGATAAACTNTGGCCAGACTGGGAAAAAGAAGATTTGGAAGGGGCNCTTGCTGATTTCCAGAAAAGAGACAGACGTTACGGCGGTGTAAAATGAAAAAAATAATAGAACGTTTGCTTGTATTTTTTATAGGGATCCCTNCGATTTTTGCTCTCGTTCTCTTCCTTCCTCATTTCAATAACCTTGCGTTAAACCTTGTAGTAGTTTTCTTCTCTGCCCTGGGCGCCGTTGAATTTTCCGCAATGCTTGAGAAAAAAAATATTAAAATATCAAAAATAGAAAGCTGTATACTCGGAGCCTTAATACCTTTATCTTTAACGCTTGTTATAAGCGCATGGTTTTCCGTATGGGTTATTGTTATAGCAGCTATTGCCGCAATGCTTTGGGCTTTAATATCAAGGATATTTTCCAGAAAAACTGAAATCGAAACCATTACCAATAAAGTTATTGGCTGTTTTTCATTGTTTATTTATCCGGGTTTCTTTATGGGCTTTATAATAATGATGAGCGGATGGGGAAATCCTGCGGCGGTGCTTTTATTTTTATTAATTATATTCGCAAATGATTCCCTTGCATGGCTTTTTGGAACCCTGTTCGGCGCTAATAATAAGGGAGTAATTACTGTAAGCCCCAATAAAAGCATTGCAGGCTTTATAGGCGGCATACTCGGCTCAATTATTATTGCCATTTGCACGGCTTATTTTTTCCCTTCTGTCTTTGCCGTAAAAGGATTAATGCTTGCAGAATTTATAGATAATAAAAGTTTTTTATCTCAGATATTTATTGATCAAATTCTTATCCCTGCAGTCATTCTTGGTCTTTGTACAGGAATTGCCGCCATATTGGGAGACCTTGCAGAATCTGCAATGAAGAGAAGCTGCGATTTTAAAGACTCCGGGAATTTCATGCTTGGGCGCGGCGGAGTGTTGGATTCAATTGATTCTATAGCTGTTGCGGCTCCCGTATTCTATTTGCTTTTTATCTTTTTTTTCAATGCCAAATAAAAAACGCATTGCTGTCCTCGGCGCGACAGGTTCAATCGGAAAAAGTTCNATNGATATAATTTCGCGTGATAAAGAAAATTTTGAAGTTGTTCTCCTTGCCGCGCGTTCAAACGGCAAAGAGCTTGAAAATGCNTCAAGACAATTTTCTTCTGCTGTCTGCGTTTTAACAGGAGAAAACGATAATAAAAAATTACTGTCTGCCATAGCAGAAGCAAAACCTGATATTACAATAAACGGCATATCGGGAGCCGCAGGATTAGAACCTTCTATTGCCGCCATAAAAGCAGGTTCACATTTAGCGCTTGCCAATAAAGAAACAATTGTAATGGCAGGACAACTTGTCATGAAATCGGCAAAAGAAAAAAATGTAAATATAATCCCTGTCGATTCCGAGCATTCGGCAATTTTTCATTTATTAAAACAACACACGCAGGAAGCAATCGGCGAAATAATTTTAACAGCATCAGGCGGACCTTTTCGCAGACTAAGTATAGAGGAAATGCGTAATGTTACAGTAGAGGACGCACTCGCCCACCCTACATGGAACATGGGTCCAAAGATAACAATTGATTCCGCTTCAATGGCAAATAAGGGACTGGAAATAATTGAAGCATGCGTTTTTTTTAATATACCCTCTGATAAAATAAAAGTTGTGATACATCCGCAAAGCATTGTTCATTCGATGATACGCCTTTGTAACAGCGTAATATACGCGCAAATTTCCAAGCCGGATATGCGCCATCCCATTCATGACGCAATCTACTACCCTGTAACAACGCCTTCGTCACTTGAACCTGTAAGTTTTGATAACCTTACTCTGGAATTTTTAAAGCCTGATACAGAAAAGTTTCCGATGCTGCGTCTTGCATGGGAAGCTGCAAGACTCGGAGGATTATACCCTTGCGCTTATAATGCGGCAAATGAGATAGCCGCTGCAGCGTTTATGGAAAAGAAAATTGGCTTTCTGGATATACCGCGAATAACAGAAAGTGTCCTGCAANCCGACTGGTCAGGCAGCAGCATGGAATTGGACAGTATACTAAAAGCCGACTCAGAAGCCCGNAAAAAAGCGAATTCATTGCGGTAGTATATTTAATTTCAAATTTATGCTATCATTGCNTTATGTTAATCGTTAAAATATTACTGGGTATTTTCGGTCTTGGGGTTGTTGTCTTTTTCCACGANCTTGGTCATTTCCTTGCCGCCAGACTGGTTGGAATAAATGTAGAGGCTTTCTCAATCGGCTGGGGAAAACCCATACTTAAAAAGAAAATAGGCTCCTGCGAATACCGCCTTGGAATATTTCCGCTGGGCGGCTACTGTAAAATGCAGGGGGACAGCGACTATAATAACGAGGCTTATGAAAAACTTGCTCAGGGTATAAAACCCGAAGAAGGCTCCTACCATGCCGCGTCTCCGGCTGCAAGAATTCTTGTCTGTTTTGCAGGTCCTTTTTTTAATTTGGTTCTTGCAGTTATTTTATTATCATTTATCTGGGGCATTGGGTTTGAAATAAATACATTTGAAAATAAAATAAAACTTTTGTCAGAAGTAAATCCCGGCGAAGTGTATCCTGCCGATATTGCAGGTTTAAAATCGGGCGACAGAATAATAAGGATTAAGAAGAAAAATATATCATATTATTATGAAATACAAAGAAGCATCGGCACAAAGGCTAAAAAAGAATTTCCTGTAACTATAGAAAGAGACGGAGAAATAATGCAATTGAATTTATCACCTTTAATGGATGAGGATTCAGGCAGGGGAATTATCGGTATTTTACCGTACAATGAAGAAATTATCAGTTTTCGCACTCCTAAACTTTCAATTCCAGGCGCAGTTGCAAAAGGAGTTCAAGATTGTTATGAGACGCTTATAGACTCCATTACTACTCTTCCTCTTCTTTTTAAGGGAATTAATCTTACTAAAGCCGTATCAGGACCTGTTCGCATAACTTATATGATGGGAGATTTTGCAACTCAGGGGTTCAGCCGAAGTATAGGGGCGGGATTTTACATATTAGTTAACTTTATATCGTTAATCTCGATAGCTCTGTGCGTTATGAATCTCCTGCCTCTTCCAATACTTGACGGCGGCATGATTATCCTTTTCACTGTGGAATTAATACGCAGGAAACCAATCCCTCCNAAAGCNGTCGCAGTCTTCCAAACATGCGGAATGGTAATNATTTTTAGTTTATTAATCTTCGCATTATACGGAGATATAATGTATTTATTTTTTACCGGAAAATAACGGCAGGATTTAAGGGGGTATTAAAATGAAAAAAAATATTAATTGTTTATGCGGCACAAATATTCAAATTGAATATGAAGAAGAAATTNATTTGGATAAAGACACGCAAACTCTGGAAAAGATTTTTAACGGTACTTTTATGAGTTACAAATGCGGTTTCTGCGGAAAGGTGCACAAACCTGAATATAAAATCACCCTTGTTTGGGATTCTAAAAATGTAAAATTGGAAGCTTTGCCGGAGCTTGACAGGGGTGAGTTCTACCGTAACAAAAAAGAAAATGTAAATCTGGAAACTGTAATCGGTTTTCCGGAAATGGCAGACCGCCTTGCTGTAATTAAAGACGATCTTGAACCAATAATTATAGAGACACTAAAATCCTACCTTCTTACAAAAGCGGAAGAAAGTTATCCTGATAAAGAAATAAACGCATGGTATCACTGCAAGAATTCAGGCGGAATTGAATTTCATCTTGATGGAATAAGACCTGACGAGGTTGCGGTAATGAGGGTGCCTCTTGAAACATACGAAAGAACATCTGATGATTACAAGAAACGTCCGAAGAGCGACCTCTTCACTTCGCTTAGAGTCCGTTCATACTTATCGGTTCAAAATATTTTAAGACCGGATGTGTTAAAGTAATCCGTTGTTTTAAAAGGAAATAAATACAGCCGCTTTACTTATAAAAATTAATCGTGAGCCGGGTTTTTCTTTACCTTTTTAATTGCCTGTGTTACCGCTACCTTTACGCTGTCGGCATAGCTTTGCTCTGTCATTGCCTGAGAAGCATAAAGCGCGCCAAGCAGGGAAAAACGGTACAAGGGTTTCACGGTATTCAGCGAAATTGCGGCAATATCTACAATACATTCATTGCAGCGGCACATATTACCCGTTTCTTCCTTGAGCTGATGTTCCATTTCGCGGATAACAAGGAGTTCCGCTTCATTCTTTAATAAATCAAAATCATAATCGTCAATAAAAGCCATACGACCCCCATAAAAAGTATATCATAGTACAATAAATAATTCAAGCAAAATGTAAACCCGGAGACTTTACGTCAATCAGGCTCCTTATCCTTCGCCAGGGGCGCAAATTTGGCGTATTTTGCCACTAATTCAAGCTTTACAACCCCGGTTGGACCGTTTCTTTGCTTTGCAACAATTAAATCCGTTGGTATATTATCGACAGTTCCCGCCGGTTTCTCATCTTCATTACTGCTGTTTTTGTTCTTTTTCGGCTGAGGTCTGTTTAAGAATAAAACAAGGTCTGCATCCTGTTCAATTGAACCGGAATCCCTTAAATTCGCCAAAGTCGGCGTTTCCCATTGGGCATCCCGGTTAAGCTGACAGAGTACAACAATCGGGATGTGCAATTCACGGGCAAGACTTTTTAGAGATCTTGAAATCTCAGAAATTTGCTCAAAGCGCGGAAGCCCTTTAACTTCATGCCCGATTAATCCCAGATAATCAATAAATATTATTTCAATCTGCTGCTGAGATTTTAATTTTCTTGCCTGCGAGCGCAGGTTAAGAAGATTCATGTTGGGAATATCAACAATGTAAAAAGGTGTTTCAAAAATAACGCCCATGCTGTCAACTATTTTTTTTAAATCACCGGAGCTTAAAAAACCGCTTCTTAATTTTTGTGCTTGAACCATGGCTTCAGAGCTTATAAGCCTGTTAACAAGCGCAATTTCTGACATTTCCAGAGAAAAGAATGCTGTTGGTTTTCTTTGATGAAACGCAATATTTGACGCCATGTTCAAAGCAAGAGCTGTTTTGCCGACAGAAGGCCGCGCTCCAATGATTATAAATTCTTCCTTCTGAAACCCGGAAGTCATTTCATCTAATGCCGCAAAACCTGTAGAAATACCTGTTATCGGATTTTTTGATTTTTGGACTTCTTCGATTCTGTCGATAGCATCTTTTAATACATCACCTATTTTTCTTGATGTAAAAACCTGTCTGTTATCGCTAAGTTCAAAAATATTCTGCTGAACTTCTTCCAGCAGCTCCCCTGCTTCTTTTGATTCATCATAGGCATTAACGCCGATTTTTGACGCAACGCCCAGAAGATATCTTTTAAGCGAATAATTTTTTACCATTTGCGCGTAATAATCTATATTAGCGCTTGACGGAATTACCGTTGTAAGACCGGATACATAAGATGCGCCTCCGGCTTCGTCCAGCTTTCCTGTTTGTTTCAATTCCTGAACAACAGTTTGAATATCCGGACGCAAGCCTCTTGTATCCAGAGCCATTACAGCTTCATAGATACGGTTATTCGCGCGTGAGTAAAAATCATCAGGTCTTAAATGATGCTGATAAGCAAGGGAGACCGCTTCGTTATCGGAAAGCAAGCTGCCCAGAGCCAGTTGCTCCAGTTCATCATCGTGAGGAGGTGTTTTATCCCTCATTGATTGAGCCATGTTTTATTCAGCGGCTGCTTCCGCTTTCTGCGCATCGCCGTCAGACGCTTCACCTGCTGTTTGCTGCGCTTCATGCTGCTCATCTTTGCGCTGCTCTTCTCTTCTGCCGCGCCTTGGAGCAGGCTTTGATGAAGCGGCTTCAGTTTTTATTTCCTGCGCGATAATTGTAATTGTAATTTCCGCTGACTGGTTTTCATAAAGCCTGATATTCGCCTTGTATTTTCCGACACTTTTAAATCCGTTGCCTGCAAGCTCAATGCGTTTTCGTTCAATCTGGAACCCATTTCTTGCAAGTTCGTCCGCAATTGTCTGGTTTGTAACCGCGCCGTACAGTTTTCCGTTTGCTCCTGCAGGCATTGTAAGAGAAAGCTCAAATGAATCGAGTTTTTCTTTAAGTCCTCTTGCGTCAAGGCGTTTCTGCTCTTTTCGCTGTTCTATTTCCGCTCTGCGTCCCTCGATAATTTTAATCATGCGGGGCGTATAAGGCAATGCAATTCCCCTTGGGAAAAGATAATTGCGCGCATAACCTTTTGCTACTTCCTTTACGTCGCCCTCTTCGCCTAGAGTTGCGAGATCCTTGTTTAAAATAACTTTCATACCAAGCTCCTTGTGATGCAAATCACATTTCAACTGCCTAACAGCAATTGATTAATAAAATACTGACCGCCAGGCAGTCAGTTTGCCTCGGAGTATGAGGCTTCCTTATCGCTTGTCAGGCGATAAGGCTGGACTGGTTTCTATTCTTTAACCGAATAGGTATCCAGTTTTCTATTATGCCCAATATGACCAACATTATAATTGCCGCAAGACTTAACGGGCTTAATATAACAATAATAAAAAATACCATTGCCGCAATGCGAAAACCTGAAGAACGCCTGGAAAGCAGATGTATTGCAATCCCTGTTCCCTGCGCCAGAAAAATAACTGCATAAATTACAAAAACATTCCACGAGAGTATTTCAAGCAATTGNATTTTAAATTGATTTGTAATTACAACAGAAGCAAGAGCGCCTGCCAGCACCCATATTGCGTTCTGCGGCGCAAAAAATTCTGTTAACGGTTTATCTTCTCTTCTTTTCTTTATCAGCCTGACAATACTATATGCAAGACAGCGGTTAATATAAAATGTAAATAAGATGCTGAAAAATGCAGCTCCTCTTAAGAGCAGCATATTAAAAAGTTCTATAAATCTTTCATTCTGGTTTAATAATTCATCATCAGAGCTTTCAGCGAAACCTCCCGCAGAGGCAATCTGCGCATTTATTTCTTCGATAAAAGATTCCAGGAATGAAAAGAAATCAGTTTTATAAACCAATAAAAGAAAAACAACAGCGCCTGCGGCTGAACCTGATAATAATCTGTATAATGTCCTCGGTTTTTTTCCGCCTATAATCCATACAAATAAAAGAATCGATGATGTAAAATAGAGAATCTCCATTGCCATATTATCAGACCCTTGAGTATGAATATGCAGTAAAAAATCAAGAATAATATAAACGCCTGATACAGACAGAAAAGGAATCCAGACAGAACCTGTTACAATAACCGCATAGCCTATCGGTACCAGATAGAAGAAAGAAAGAAAACCTGTTTTTAAGAAAAAAACACTCAATCCTGTGCAAATTAATATAGTAATAAGAGAATTCTTTGTTATCTGAATACCGGGAAAATTTGCCGCATTAAATTCTACGGGAGAAGTATCTTCCTTTCCGGAAGCAGTTTCTTTTACCGGTACGCTTTCTTCGTTTATCATGGAATAGCGTTTACTCCGCTACATAAGGTAAAAGCGCGATGCTTCTTGCCTGTTTAATAGCCAGGGCAAGCGCTCTCTGATGTTTTGCGCATGTTCCCGTAATGCGGCGCGGAAGAATTTTTCCTCTTTCCGTTATAAAGCGCCTGAGAGTGTCGGCTTCTTTATAATCGATCTTCATTTTCTGCGCGCAGAATTTACAGATTTTTTTCTTAAAGAAAACCTTGCCGCCTTTTCCGCCGCCCCTGCGATCATCGCCGTCGCGGTCATCCATTTGCATATCCATTCCCCTGTCGCGATCTCTGTCGCGATCGTGGCGGGAATGACCTTCGTTTTCAAAATATTTATCATCAGACATAATTTGCTCCTTGTTAATTATTTAGTATCTTCCGTTAAAACGGTATATCGTCTGTAAAACCATCGTCTCTTGATTGATTAAATGACGATGAGCCTTCAGAGTTCTGGTTTGACGAATTGTTCTGGTAATTTGAGCGATCGTTTCTGTCGCCGCCGGATGAACCGCCTGAAGCTCCGCCTCCGCCNCCCAAAAGCTGAATATAATTCGCGATTATTTCAACTTTTGATCTGTTCTGTCCNTCCTGCTGCCAGCGATCCTGACGAAGTTCTCCGTCTACGCCTATCATCTTGCCTTTTACAAGATAATTTTGAAGCGACTCGCCCTGCTTTCCCCATAAAACGATATCGAAAAAATTCGCCTCGTCTTCCCATTGGTCGCCGTTTTTCTTTCGGCGGTTTACGGCAATGGAGAATTTACAGACAGCCTGTCCGCCTGCGGTGTATTTTAATTCCGCATCGCGTGTTAAGCGTCCTACCAAAACCACATGATTAATATCAGCCATGTGCGCTCCTATTCCTCAATCCTTACAAACAGGTATTTAAGGAGATTGGAGTTAAGTTTAAAAATACGGTCAAGATTGGTAATTTTTGAAGGGTCAGATTTGATGATTAAAAGAGCGTATCTTCCGCGTTTTCTTCTTTTTACTTCAAAGGCGAGGTCGCGTTCNCCGAGTTCATCGGTTTTTTCGACTTCGACTGCATTGGATTTCAGGTCGGAGANNAATTGTTCCCGTCCTGCTCTGTGTTGGTCTTCTTCCATTGGAAAAATAACCATTAATTCATATCGGCGCATAGTTCCTCCTTATGGCCTTATGTCCGGTTTCAAACCGGCAAAGAGGTAAGAGCCTCAAGTGCCGAGGCTCTGCAGTAATAATAGCAAATTTGAGGGGGTATGCCTAGTGGTTCATTATGAAGTGTATACCTAAAGATTTATTAACGGTCTGTGTGCCGAAACAAGCCCCCTTCTGCTCGGGTACTTACAACGAGCTCGAAGAGCGAAGTTTCCAGTAATATACTCGCATAAGGGGGACTTTTTCCGCACACAGACCTTCAGTATATTTTTCCAAGTATATGCTTTAATCAATCGGTGTTTCTTGCCAGTCTAAACCCAATTCTGTCATTGCCGGAAGAAGGAGAGAAAAAATTCCTGTAAGCTGACCTAAGCGTATTTTCGCCGTTTGCCCATGAACCGCCCCTTATTACACGGTTAGAACCTGCGGCAGGGCCCTGCGGATCGATGAGATCATCCTTATCATAAAAACCATGCCAGTCCCAGCACCACTCAAATACATTTCCCGGCATATCGAAAATACCCCATGAGTTGGGCGCTTGTCTCCCCGCAGAAGATGTTGTTCCCAGATTGCTGCCGAAATTCGCATGTCTATGCGTAATGCGTTTTCCGGTAAAATATGCCGATTTCTTTCCTGCACGGCAGGCATATTCCCATTCAGCTTCTGTCGGAAGACGGTAACCGTTTGCGTTTCTGTTAAAAATTACATTTACGCCGTCAGAGCTGTAAACAGGCGTTAATCCTTCGTTCATACTAAGCCTGTTGCAGTATTCAATCGCGTAAAACCAGCTTATATTTTCTACCGGCAAAGAATCGTCTTTAAAAGCAGAAGGATTTATATTCATTAATTCCATGAATTCTTTTTGCGTAACTTCGGATTTTCCGATATAAAAAGAGCTTACAGTAATACGNCGCTGCATTTCGTCTATATCCCTNTCCTGCTCACGGGAAGAACTTCCCATTGTAAACTTTCCGCCTTTTATAAAAATCATATTTCCGCTTGCTTTATATTCATTTTTCTGCGGAACACATGATAAAAATAAAAACCCGATTAAAATTAAACCAAAAAAATATTTAGACATATTAACTCCAATCACCTATAAATAATATTTCAGGTTCCAGTACAAAACCTGCAGCTTTTTTTACTTTTGCGCTCACATCATTCATAAGAGCGCGAATATCCGACGCTTTTGCATTTCCTGTGTTAATCACAATATTGCCGTGAAAGGAAGCTATTTGGGCTCCGCCTTTTTTTAAACCTTTTAAACCAAGCTCGTCAATAATCTGCCCTGTGGGTTTTCCAAAATCATGGTTGTTTTTGAATGCGGAGCCTGCGCTTGGAAAATTGTAGTGCCCCTTCTTTGAGCGATCTTCCCTGTTGTTTTCCATTTCCAATAATATTTTTTCTTTATTGCCTTTTTTTAATTTAAAAGCCGCTGATAAAATAAGGCAATCCATCTCCTGAAAAGGACTTTTTTTATAACCAAACCCTTCGCTTTTTTTTACATCTATTCTTTTNATTANATATTCATCATTTTCCCTGTAAAGAATNTCTACCCAGCGCAATATATCCGCAACTTCAGATGAATAACAGCGCGCGTTCATCCAGACNGCTCCCCCTATTGTGCCGGGCATACCTGCAAGAAATTCAAAACCAGAAAGATTTTCGGCACAGGCTGTATCAGCGGCTTCATCAATGCTTGTTCCGCTTTTAAAAATAATTTCATTTTCTTCTTCCTTGCACAATGTCCAAACGCTCTCCCCTGTCCATGCGCTCATATCTAAAACAATTCCCCTGATACCTTTGTCTGATACAACAATATTAGCGCCTCCTCCCAAAATAAAAAGAGGTATTTTTTCTTTATGCGTAAGATTTAATAANGAAGTGCAAAAAGAAATAAAACCTTCGCCGTCCGGGCAAAGCCAAAAATCAGCTTTTCCCCCNGTTTTAAAGGTAGTATGATTCTTCATGAGCTCATTGCGGCGTATTTCTACTTCGCAGGGACTGAGTTTTAGGCATTGATCAATAACTTTTTGCGCATTCATTATTCGGAATCCGGTAATTTTATTCCTAACGCTTCTGCNACTCNTCTTGCTTTTCTTGCAAGACTCTCATTTTTCTCTTTTGTAAGAGCGATTATATCTTCGCTAAGACCGTCAAGTTTNTTATTATTGGCAATATCAAGACCGTAAAGTTTTTCTATTACTGTACCGTTACGCATAAACTGAGACGCTATTCTTTGCGCTTCGGCTTTATTGCCTTCTATTACGGCTTCTCCNGTTACACGCAAGAAACCATTGTAAAGAGCTGTTTGATTTCTTCTTTTTGCTTCTTCCATCTCCGCGATAAGCTTGTTAATATCTTTTCCGCCTGAGTTTTTAATAAGCATATCAGCCGCAAGAATACGGACACGATCTGAATTTTTACGCTCAGAAAAGAGAGAGAGTAAAACTTCAAAGGCTTCATCATTTGCGATTGCGCCGAGAGCGCGTATCGCTTCGTCTTTTACGTTTGGCACTTCATCGCGTTCTGCGCGGAATTTTAAATAGGGAACAGCCTTTATTAATTTACGATCGCGGCTTGCCTGAGCTGCTGCAATGCGGGTGCGGTAATAAGAATCTCTGAAGGCGTCTAAAATTGCGTTGTCCACAGCTTCGCCGTTAAAAGGTCCAAGAGCGCCAACGGCAGCAGAGCGCACATTGGGATCGTTAGTACCGATGCAGGTAAGAATGACGTCAAGACCTTTTTCATCGCCGATTTTTGAAAGCGCTCCTANCGCTGCTATGCGCAAAGGAACTCTCTCGTCTGTGTTTGATGCAATATCAACAAGAAAAGAAACGCCCTGCGCAGAACCTGTTTCTCCGATAGCGTTTATAATTATGCTTCGGTTATCATTGCCCGGATTTCTGTCATTATAAAACTCAATAAGAAAATCAGCGGTTTCATCCGCGAGTTTTTTATCGCTGGAAGCCGCCTGACCAATTGCGCGGAAACCAACATTTAAAAAGCGCCTTTCTTCTGTGTCAAGAATTTCTGTAATAGCAGGAACAGCCTCTTTCGATTTTACTTTACCAAGATAATCCAAAGCGGATAAAACTGTTTCGTTTGTTTCATCTTCACGCTGCGAAATTGCTTTAATCGCGCGTTCTTCAAGACCGCCTTTTGCGCGATCTCCGAAAAAACCGAAAACACCGGTTAGAATTCTTTGGTTTTTGGAATTTTGCAAAAGAGTAATTAAATCATTATCAAGATAATCAACATTTTCTACTTTAAGCGTTTGAATAAGGCTTGCAATTTCTGTCTCGGTGCCGTACTGGATAATTTCGCGCCTGGCTTCCTCGGCGCTCTGCTGTGCGAATAACATAACAGGAAGAAAAAAGAAGATTAACCACAAACCACTCAAACCAGCGGTTCGAAATATTGTCCTTGTTCGTGTTGGTTCGTGTAGGTTCGTGGTAATTATTCTTGATTTTCCTCTATTCATTCTCGCTTCCCTCTTTGTAATGGGATAAAAACTCTTTCTTATACTCTAAAAACCTGTCTTGCGCTATTGCGTTACGGCTATTGTGCACCAATTCGTTAATAAAATACAGATTATGATAGCTTGCCAGCATGGAACATAGTATCTCCTTGGTCTTAAAAAGATGGCGAAGATATGCCCTGGAGTATCCCTTGCATACTTTACATCCGCACTCTTTATCTATCGGCGAAAAATCCATGGTGTTTTCGGTCTTTTTTAAGGCAAATGGTCCTTTTTTGGTGTAAACACGTCCATTTCTCCCTTCTCTTGTAAGCAAAACGCAGTCAAACATATCAATTCCATTCTCAATAGCGGATAAAATATACTCAGGTGTCCCTATTCCCATCACATAACGGGGTTTTTCTTCCGGTAAAAGCGCGCTTGTATACGCCAATGTTTCATGAAATTGCTCCGCAGGCTCCCCTACCGAAAGTCCGCCTATAGCGATGCCCGGTGTTCCGCTCTCGGCTGCAGCTTGCGCGCTCTGTTTCCGCAAATCCGGGAAAAAATTCCCCTGTACTATGCTGAAAAGACTTCCTTTATAACTTGTTTCTGATATAGTTTTTTGCCATTCGCTTACTGCCCTTGCTAACCACTGGTTTGTAATATCCAGCGCTCTTTGCGCTTCTTTTCGTGAAGCGCCGTAATGAGAACAATAATCAAGCTGCATTTGAATATCAGAGCCAAGCGCCGTTTGAATCGTTACGGCTTTTTCCGGGCTGAGAAAATGCTTTGACCCGTCTATATGCGATTGAAACCATGCGCCCTCGTCTTTTATTTTTCTTAGGGAGGAAAGCGAGTAAACTTGAAATCCGCCTGAATCCGTTAAAATATTTCTATTCCAATTCATGAAACGATGAAGTCCTCCGGCGCTTTTAATTACTTCTTCTCCGGGTCTTAAATATAAATGATATGTATTGGAAAGAATTAATTCAAAACCGATTTCCTTAAGGTCTTCGGCAGTTAAAGCTTTTACAGTTCCGTTTGTTCCGACAGGCATAAAAACTGGAGTTTTAACATTGCCATGAGGAAGAGTCAAGGTTCCGTTTCTTGCATTACAGGAAGAATCTTTTTTGTCGATGGTAAAAAACATTATGTTTTTGCGCCCCTTATCAGCATTATACCGATAAAAATAAACAAAAGCACCGGAAACCATGCGCCGACAAAAGGGTGAATGTAATTTGATTCTGCCATGGTCATACTCAGCATTTCTGCAATATAATAAACAACCGCGACAGATAAACTTGTAAAAAGACTCATTAATAAAATATTTTTTCTAAATCTTCCGCCCATCGAAACAGAAAGTATCATAACAATAAAGGAAGTAGTTGCAAATGAATAACGATGAAAAAATTTAGCTTGTTCCTTAAAATAAGGGAGCCCTGAGGAACGAAGATCTTTAACAAGTAATCCTGCTTCTTTTACAGGAAGTTCATCTACAATAGCGGAGCTCCTTCTGAATATATCAGGATGTTCATCGTAATCCCTGGTCGGTTCCAGATCGCTTATGCGCCAAACTCCGTCTCCTGCATATCTCCAAATTTTTGCATTTCTGAACTCCCAGTAATTTTCTTTCCATACTGCCGAAGGAGCTCTTATTTGAGACACAATTTTTCCGTTTTTATCCATTTCTATAATATTTACTCCGTTAATTATAAAATTATCAAAATCAAAATAATCAACTGAATATGTTATTCTTCCGTTATTTGTTCTAATTACAATGTCAGTATTTGTTTCTGTAACATGCTGATTTAAAGCCTGTCTGGAAAGTTCATTTTTTATTTTTAATGTCGGAATCACTATCATATCATCCAGAAAAAAAGAAAAAAGAGAAGCAAGAAAACCTACCGCCAATAAAGGAACGCTGAAACGCCAAAAAGGAATTCCTGTAGAAAAAACTGTTGTCAGCTCATTCCTTGCGTACATATCTCCCAGAGTATATGCTGCCGCAAACAAAAGAGAAATAGGAGTTGCATAAGAAATGCTTTTTGGAATAAAAAACATTGTGATTCTTAAAATGGTTCCAATTGATACGTCATTATTCATATAACGAATCAAATTTGAGAAAAGATCGATTAACAGCAATAAAAAAACAAACATGGAAAGCGCCACAAAAAATATTGGAAAAAATTGACGCAATAAGTATCTGTCAAGAAGCATTATTTTGTTCATCTTCTTACCTTAATTAAAGCAAGAATTACGCCTGCAGTAAGGCAAATAAAATTTGGAAGCCACATTGCCCAAAATGGAGGAGCATTAAGCCTTATGCCTGATGCCTGTCCTATAAAAAGCATAGACCAGTACAATACAGAAATAAGAACGCCGAAAATAAAACCTACTGTTTGTCCGCTCTTTTTTGCCATAAGCCCAAGGGAAACTGCCAAAAACACAAAGAAAAACGCTCCGAAAGGAACTGCGAATTTTCTGTAAATTTCTATAACATGTATATTAAGGCTTTTATCTTTTTTTATTTGTTCCAGATTTGAAACTTCACGCAATAAAGCGGCGGTAACAGAAGATCTTCTATTCCAATCCGTTGATTCAGATCCTCGTCTTAAAATATTTTCCAAAGTAACTGCCTGTGCATTCATGCGCATTTTTCTTTCATTCTCACGTTCGGCTAAATCAATTCTTTTTATTTTAATCGTTTTACTTACATCCCGCGAGCTCATTTCTCTTGGAGTTACGCTTGCAGGCAACTGCATTATATCTTCGTTAGAAACCCAATACTGCAGAAGATCGCTTGAAGCATAATCATAATCTTCTCTTACTACTTCCTTTGAAGATGAAACAAACGCATCTTCAAGATCAAGACTAAGCCCCTGTCTGCCGCCGTCTTTTAATTCTGCCCTGCTTGCAATAATAATTCGGCGCTCTCCGTCTTCTGTTTTATCCAGTATAAGAATATTTTTAACTGCATTTTTATCAACGCCGCCTGAAACAATAATTGTATTTCTGAATCGTTTAACAGAATTTTCCTGAAGCTCAAGCGCGGGCGTAGAAACCATTATCTTCTTCCATAACCTGTTAAATTGAACAGTGCCNGCAGGAAGCAAAACATCGTTNGTAAAAAAAGAAAGNATGGAAATTATTATTCCGACAGTTACAGCAGGGAAAAATATATTTTTATATGAGAACCCGGAAGACAGCATAACCAGTATTTCATTGTCAGAAGTAAGCCGCCCGACTGTCATTAATGTACCTACAAGGGAAGCAAAGGGAGCTGACATGGCTATTACCGTAGGAAGTGAAAATAAAATTAAAAGNGCAACCTGATTAAAAGGAACATGCTTTGTAAGCACTTCTCTTGCCATTAAGAGTATTTGATTTACAAANAAAATAAAAAAGAAAAAACAAAAACAGATAAAAAAAGAAAAAAGCATTTCTTTTAATATGTATTTATACATTGTAGGAGAAATAAAGCGTCTGGCTTCGCCAGGGACATCACGCCAGTTAAAATCAGGAATATACGGAATTTTTATTGCTTTTATTTTTTCTATTACTGTTTTTATTTTATTGACTATTTTATTAAAGTAAATATTTGTTTTTATTTTGCCGATTACCGAATTAATAAATGCGTTNTTTTTAATTTTAATTATCAGTTTATCGGCAAGAAGCAATAATGCTTCTATTGTTATTTTAAAATATTNTAAAATAATTTTTTTTAAATCAGCCGGTTTATAATTTAAAACAGGAGGCTTAAAGTTTTTGGCAAGAATCTTAATTTTGTTAATTGGTCCCCGTAGATCCAAAACCCGCACTCCCCCTTTGACTTGGCGTAAGCGTTTGAACTTCTACAGCTTGTGCCCGGCAAACAGGAGCTGTTACAAGCTGCGCAATCCGCTCCCCATCTTTAATTATAACATCTTGCGAGCCCAAATTTATTAAAATTATATCTAAATCTCCGCGGTAATCCGAATCTATTGTCCCGGGGGAATTAAGCACGGTAAGCCCGTATTTTACCGCTAAACCGGAACGGGGGCGCACCTGGGCTTCAAAACCTTCCGGGATTTCAATCCTGAGCCCTGTAGGAACCTTTACCCTGCCAAAGGGCGGTATGGTTACATCGTTGTCCAAAAAGGCGCGTAAATCCATACCGGCAGCTCCCTCGCTTTCATACTGAGGGAGCTCTATGCGAGGATGTGTTTTTACAACTTTTAATAATACTTCACTCATTTAGTATTTATCACAATATCACTGGGCGCACTACTCGAGCTAAAGCTCTCGCGCATAATTTATCTCATTGGCTGCGTTAATGCGCCACGCCTTGTTGCTTGGTGAAATCCACACGGCTATGCCGTGCTCTAATTGGCGTCCAGTGCATCTATATACGAAAGGTTGAGCCTTCCCTGTTTGTCGATTTCCAGAAGTTTTACAGGTATCTGCTGACCTTCTTTAAGCACATCGGTAACCTGCGCAATTCTCTGGCGGGAAAGTTTACTTATATGCACAAGCCCTTCCTTGCCGGGAAGTATCTCTACAAAGGCGCCGAAATCCATTATGCGCTTTACTGTTCCGTTGTATATCT
>JGI24695J34938_10000832_pt1 | contig 28661 bp, 25 predicted proteins | sample TergutCo191P3_FD_34938 | JGI IMG/M metagenome (IMG submission 34938)
TATGATCATCAATCACAACCTCAGCGCGATGTTCGCTGACAGGTCACTCAAGGTAACTCAAGATTACCTCACCAAAAACATGGAGAAACTCTCCTCGGGTCTCCGGATCAACAGAGCCGGCGACGATGCTTCCGGTCTGGCGGTTTCAGAAAAATTACGCAGTCAAATTCGCGGTCTTAATATGGCTTCGATGAACGCGCAGAACGGCATTTCGTTCATTCAAACCACAGAAGGTTATCTGCAGGAATCTCAGGACATCCTTCAGCGTCTGCGGGAATTGTCTGTACAAGCGGCGAACGGTATTTATACCGAAGAAGACAGAATGTACATCCAGGTTGAAGTATCCGCGCTTGTTGACGAAGTTGACAGAATCGCGTCTCACGCGCAATTCAACGGAATGAACTTGATGACTGGACGTTTTGGCCGCCAGGGCGGCAACAATACTGTCACAGCTTCAATGTGGTTCCACATTGGCGCGAACATGGATCAAAGAGAACAGGTTTTTATCGGCACAATGACCACTTATGGTCTTGGAATCCGTAATGTCGGCGATAATACCTTTATCAATCTTGAAAATCCGGAAGGCGCTAACAAAGCGATCGGCACTATTGACGCGGCTCTTAAAATAATCAGCAAACAAAGAGCTGATTTAGGAGCTTATCAGAACCGTTTGGAACACGCGGTCCGCGGTCTTGATATTGGAGCTGAAAATATGCAGGCTTCTGAATCCAGAATCAGGGATACAAACATGGCGCACCAGATGGTTGACTATGTTCGCGATCAAATTCTGAATCAGGCAGGCACAGCGATGCTCGCGCAGGCAAATCAGAGAACAACTTCTGTATTGTCTTTATTACAGTAATGTGTTACAATTATCTTACGGGATTTAATCGATCCTGTAAGATAATATCCCTTAAGGACCCGCGAATATTAACGTGGAAAATAATATCGAGGGTTCCTTAAAGGCAGCGTTTATTTGGTTTGACCCATTTATTTGATGAGTCAGACAGTGTTCTTTGAAAAAATCTCTCCAGCCTTCTGATTGTCATTTATTAGGCGTTCAGACGCGCGGAACGGTTCGAAACGGTTATTTTGTTCGCGGTGTTTATACATCGCGTTGTAGCGCCTAACAGAACATCAAAAAAATAAATCGATCGTTTCGTTCTGTTCGCGGAAACACGGGATGGAATCTGACCGCTTATTTCTTTAGTCGCAAGAGTCATTGGACTAATGGATTAAGCGGTCAGGTTGCGCGAAACCATCCCCTGCTTTTCGCTTCCGCGGAACGGCTCCGGCAAGGATTGCCGGGGCAAGCTATACATGGAGGGTAAATAGATGATTATTAATCACAACATGAGCGCCTATTTCGCTGATCGTCAACTCGGCGTAACTCAGGGCACGTTGACAAAAAACATGGAGAAATTAAGCTCCGGTTTACAAATCAACCGCGCTGGTGATGATGCGTCCGGACTCGCTGTCTCAGAAAAAATGAGAAGCCAGATTCGCGGTTTGCACCAAGCCGAAAAGAATATCCAAAACGGTGTGTCGTTTATTCAGGCTACTGAAGGTTATCTTCAGGGAACCCAGGATATCCTGCACCGCATAAGAGAGCTCTCGGTACAGTCAGCCAACGGAATTTATACTGATGAAGATCGTATGCAAATTCAGGTTGAAGTATCGCAGCTTGTTGATGAGGTAAACCGCATCGCGAGCCATGCTCAATTCAATGGTATGAACATGCTTACAGGCGCGTTCGCGATGGATTCGGCAACCGGCAGAGTAATGCAGCTTCAAGTCGGCGCTAACATGGATCAAAACGCCAGAATCTATGTAAACAATATGTCAGCGACAGCGCTTGGTTTACAGGACGCGCAAGGCGGAGCTGGTAAAATGTCAATTGCTGATCCGTTCGACGCGAACCTCGCTATCGGCACAATTGACAGCGCGCTAAAACAGGTTTCAAAGCAAAGGGCTGACCTTGGCGCTTATCAGAACCGTTTTGAACTGGCGGCTCAGGGCGTAGCCATCGCGGCGGAAAATATTCAAGCCGCGGAATCCCGCATCAGGGATGTTAATATGGCTAGCAGAATGGTTGACTATACAAGAGATTCAATTCTGGCTCAAACCGGAACCGCGATGCTTGGACAAGCTAATCTTAGGGCTCAATCAGTCCTTCAATTGCTTTCATAGTCAAGTCGGAAAACGGGACAGCTTATTAAAGCGCCCGGTACGTTTTATGAATACGCGGAATAAGAGACTTCTGGACGTCGTCTTTTTTTCGCATTCTGACCATTAAGATATTAGGATGATTATTTAAATCAGATCATTTATTTTAATGGTCAGATGAAGAACAGTGAAGTTCGCGCCTTCGCTGCTCTTTCCCGTTCGCTTAAATCTGATTAGGCATATCTGTGTCATAAGCGGGTTTAAGCGGCCGGATGTTTTTTCCTTCTGCCATGGATTGGCGGGGGGATTATCCGATCACTTAATTTATAGAATTCAGGCATTTGTATTAAACAAACTCTAAATAAAGTGATCGGATTTTTACACGGAGGTACAAAATGTCCATAGTAAGCGTGGGGCATAATACTGTCTCACCGTCAGGCTTTTACGGTGATATTAAACCGCAAACGACGAAACAGACGCAAACTCAAACGGAATCTAATGTAAAACCTCAGGTAATTCAATCAAAAGCCGCGGATATACAGCGAATTAGTCAGGCTTTGAGCAACAAAAAACTGCGGTTTGTAGTGGATCAGGGCTCGAATCAGGTGATTGTCAAGGTAATTGACAAAGACACCGATAAGGTGATTAAAGAACTTCCGCCTGAAGAATTACAGCGGCTGCACAGCAATCTAAAAGAGGTTATTGGTCTTCTGTTAAACGAGATGGCTTAAGTTCCTGTCGCGGGAAAGCGGAAAATTATATTGACGGTTGACCAGTTGGCTTAACCTGTAGTTTGGGGAGAAATCAGGTATATGTCCGATATTTATATACCAGGGGTACGAAGCAGATTTAACTCAGAACGGCTCGTCGAAGATTTAATGACGATTGAGCGAATTCCCCGCGACAGAGTTCAGACAAACATTGAAAATTTACAAACTCAAAAAAGCTATTGGCAGGAAGTAGGAAAACGTATATCTTCATTGCGGGAAGCCGCGAATCATCTCTTTTCATTTCAAAATCCGTTTAATGAGCGAATCGCTAACTCATCCGACAGTTCTGTGTTAACGGCTCTGGCGACAAGAGAAGCCAGCGAACAGACATTTAATTTTTCAGTAAAACAAACAGCCCTAGCTGACCGTTTTCTTTCTCAGCCGCTTAATGAAAGGGATCGGATAGACGCGGGCGTTTATATATTTTCAGTAGGCGGCGAGGAAATATCAATAAATTTCCGGGGCGGTACGTTAAGTGATTTCGCTAATATTATAAATACGCGCGGACGCGATAAAATCGGAGCGTCTCTAATCAGCGTGCAAAGCGGGACAAGATCGCTATTAATAGAATCAAAATTAACGGGAGCCGCGAACAGGCTGGAATTCGCGGGCGATACTGTAAGCCTCGCTACGCGCATCGGCATGATGGAACAAAGCGCGCAAGGCCCTCTGATAAATGTGGATGTCAGCTCAGGCGCTGTGCGGACATCAGGGCAGAACGCTTCGGATGTATCCGTCAATGCCGGCGTTATACAGGTAGCTCCGCTTTCAACGGCTGTAGTTCCTGTAAATATTCCGATCGCTCAGGATTCGCCTTTAATATTAAGGCTCAACACTCAAACAAGGGTACAAACAGATTTATATTCTAACATTCCTCCGCCTCCGCCCGGGCCTTCAGTTCCCGCGGGATCGGTTACATACGGCGGAATAACAATCGAAAACGAGCCATCTTCATCTCCACTGCCAGAATATGTTGTTCCTGTTCCGCCCGCGCGCGTTGACGACATGAGCGTATTGAATCTTGTTTTTTCAGACGGTTCCGCGGCGCGCCTTCCTGTAATATCAGACTCTAGTCAGTTTACGGCGCGGCAGTATAATTTAGCGGAAATCGCGCGCGGCAGAACGCTCGCGTCAATAAACATTGAAAATAACAATACCCACCGCGATGTATCGGTGGGCAGTATAGAAATAATTGATCCCACAGCGACAGGCAGCGGACTAAAGCCTGTTAACGCTGTCTCAAGAGCAAGAGACGCCATTATAACGATGGAAGGAATTGAAATATTTCGCTCGTCAAATTCCATTGACGATTTAATCCCGGGCGTTACGTTAAATGTAAGGGGAGTTTCGGATAAACCCGTATCCCTTAATATCAAAGCCGACACGGAAAGCATTAAAGACGCGATTTTTAATTTTGTTTATTACTATAACCGTTTAATGGCGGAAATCAACGTTCTAACAAGCACAAGGGGTTCTTCTTCACCTGACCTGCCCAGAAATCAGCAGATACGAGGAGATCAAAGGCTTGTGGATGAGTTAACGTATTTAACAAGGGAAGAATCCGAGGCTATGATGGAACGGCTTGGCGCGTTCGGCTCAGACACAACTTTGCTCACTTTAAAAAATAATCTTTCGCGTATAATTTCCGCGCCCTACCCTACCAGCGCTGAAAGGGATCTTTCTATGCTGGTTCAAATCGGCATAGGCACAAATGTTACAGGATCAACAGGATACGATCCTTCCCGCTTAAGGGGTTATCTTGAGATAAACGAGAGAACGCTTGACTCCGCGCTTGAAAACAGGGTTCCCGCGATAAAAGAACTTTTCGCCTACGACACAACAGGCGATTTGCTGGCTGATACCGGGATTGCCTATAATATACACTCTCTTGTTAATCCGTTTGTGCAGACAGGCGGTATTATAACATTAAAAACCAATACAATTGACTCGCGCATAAGCCAGGATCAAAACCGTATAACGACTTTAGACAGGCAGCTCGCGCAAAGAGAACAGGAGCTTACAATGCAGTTCGCGAGAATGGAACAGGCTTACGCGCGGATGGAATCTATGTCCACATCGCTGAATAATTTCAGCCAGCAAAATTCAAACAACAGGTAATGGATAGATCATGGAAATACGAATAAATGATAAAACTCTGGACATTAAATTAGAAACGGAAAATACCCTCGGGGATGTTCTTACAGGTCTTGAACAATGGCTTACAACCTGCGGACACAGAATCTCAGAATTAGTGATTGACGGAAAACTCGTAAAATCATCAATGATCGAGGAAATTTTTAAGCAAGATATTAAACTGGTTCAGTTAATCGAGGTTTTTACAAGCTCTATAGCTGAACTCGCCGCCGCGAGCATTTTAAATCTATTAGAAGATATTGACGAATATGAGAATCTTGATTTTGAGAATAAAACAAAATTTTTTGACAAATGGAAAGAAAGCAGCGCGGCGCTTTTTTTAAACGCGGAACTGCGGGATTTATACGCTTTTTGCGTAATTACATTTTCCGGCGGCAGCATGGACACAAATACATTAAAAACAATTACAGAAGAAGTCCAGCGGGAAGTAAATGATCCAGTTGACGAAATCATAAAAATAGAGCCGATCTTAAAGGATATCTGCGAAAAATTAATTGAACTGCCGCTTGATATTCAAACAGGAAAAGACGCTAAAGCCGCGGGTACCATTCAGATTTTTACCGCGGTAACGGAAAAAATTATCAGGCTGTTCAGGCAGCTTTGTATTCAAGGTTTTATACTGCCTGACTCTATATCCTCAGATGATGTGCCGTTAAACGAGCTAATAATAAAATTCAGCGATATATTAAAAGAGCTGATGGAAGCATATGAGAAAAATGACACTGTTCTTGTAGGCGATTTAACGGAGTACGAAGCGTCGCCATTATTAAAAGAAATTTACATAGCGATTCTTGATAATATCGCGAAACAAGCGGAATCAAAAAATAATGAAAAAAAATCTGATATTGAATTTCAGGCGGCGCGGGATAAGTCATGACAGCAGGTTTTTTTTCATTTAACAGCGCGAATGGCATTATGTTCTTTCCCTTGCAATCAATAGATAATTTCGCTTTAAATGACATTCCTTTTTCTTTAACGGATTTTTTAATCGGAATATCAATTATAGCCGCGATTATTATCGCTGTAGTAATACTTAACGCGATAAAAAAACCTCCTGTTTCCTCATCCGCTAAGGGTAAAGCTTCAGGCGGAATGTCCGGGTTGTTTTCCGGTTTCGCGTTTCGCCGGATCGCGCGCAATCTTGGATTGAATCATGAACAGACAAAAATGCTAGATTATGTTTTTAAACTGGACGGAGTGACAGATATTGAAAGATCAATCAATACTCCTTCGCTGTTGGACAGGCATTTCAGGCGAGCGTACAGGGTTTTTGATCAAAGCGGGCAAGAAAAAGAATCGCAACATAAACTTTCAATATTATTTTCGACAAGGAACATTCTTGAAAACAGTGTAATCGGAGGAATAACTTCTACTCAGCAATTAAGGGAAAATATAACATTTATTGTCAGCTTTGGAAAAGAAAAATATAATATTAATGTGCTGTCGACCAAGGGCGATAATATAATCGTAGAGGCTCCGAAAAATGTTCTTGGAAGCCTTATAAAAATTCCAAAAGGCACAAGGCTTACTGTAATGTTCTTCAGCAGGAATAATAAAGGATTTTCTTTTGAAACGCGCGTAGTTGGTTTTACAGGCAGGGACGGACACCCCGCGATGCAGCTTGCCCATTCAAATCAGCTTAGATTTCTCTCTCAGCGCCGTTTCCGCAGGAGGCAAACATCTATTGCGTGTATTCTGTTTTTAGTATATGTTGAAGGTAGCGGAAAAAAACAAAAACTTCTTGTGGATAAACGCCGTTTACAGGGTAATATCGCGGATATATCCGTGGGCGGATGCTCGATAAAAATAATGACTCCTGTAAAAGTCGGAGCGAGATTTAAGATCGAGTTTACTCAGGGAGATGAAAAGGTGGCGGCGTTAGGGCAGGTACTAAGATCTAACAGGACTGGAGCCGCTACAGTATTTCATGTCAGATTCCTTAGAGTATCGCAAAAATCCATGAATACTATTAACGCGTTTGTATATGAATACGGCAGTGAATAAAAAGGAAGGACTAAATGAGAATAGTAACCATAAAAGATATGATAAGAAAGGATGTCCCGATTTATTACCGTAAGCTCTTTACAGGCATCGCGGTTATTGATTTAAACGGCAAACCATTGGATTTCAGAGTCGATTTTACTATTGAATACAAACCTACAGGCGCGAAAGAAATCAGCGTATCATTTATAGATAAAGTAGATTATCCGCTGGTTCCTGTTACCAGGGAATTAAAACAATTTATCGCGACCCTTGAAGCCGCGAACGGACTTCCCGAATAGTTATTAATGATTGAGTTGACATCAAATTCGCCTGATGAAACTTATGAAGCCGGAAGGACTATTTCCGGGTATTTAAAAACGCCTTCTGTTGTGGCGCTATCGGGAACGCTTGGAAGCGGAAAAACATGTCTCGCTAATGGAATCGCTTTTGGCCTTGGAATTAAAGAGACGCTGACTAGTCCGACATATACAATAATTAATGAGTACCGTATCCCCCGCGCTAAAAAAAATATTAATAGCGTTTTGTACCATATTGACGCTTATCGCCTTAATAATGAAAAGGAATTTGAGGATATAGGAGGTATGGAAATTATAGCGTCTAACGGGATTGTCATTATTGAATGGAGCGAGAATATACAAAAAGCGTTAAAAGATAATATAATAACTGTCTCTATTAGTATTACAGGCGGATATTCAAGAATGATTATTATTAAAGGTTTTAATATATAAAAAGCGGGCATGAATGAATTTATTGGCGATTGACAGTTCCTGCTCTATCCTTTGCGCGGCTGTTTTAAAAAATGAGGAATTTTATTTTTCCGAGATAGAAGGCGTCATGACGCGGTCAGAATTTATTATGGATTGTATAGATAAAGTTATGGTTAAAGCCTCTTTAAAACCAAATGATTTAAACGGCGTTCTTTGCATGAAAGGACCCGGCTCATTTACAGGTCTGCGTATCGGATATTCAACAGCGAAAGGACTGGCTCTATCTCTTTCAATTCCTTTCGCGCCTGTTCCTACGCTGGATTGCGTCGCGCGGGGAATTTTGGAAAAATCCTTACAGGACTCTTCATATCACGCGCTGTCTATAGTAAACGCCAGTAAAAATTCTTTTTTTTACGCGTTTTATCGCGTTAATCAAAATTCCTCGCCAAGCATTACGCGTTTAACACAGGATCGCGACGGAGATATAAACAAAATAATCGAAGATATAAAACAGTATCAGGAAAAATTAATTATTACAGGACCCGGAACTGCTCTCGCGGGTAAATTACTGCCTGAAAATATTAAAAACGCTTGCGTAATTTTTGATGAAACCAGAGCATACGCGAAAGAGTTGATAACCATTGCCAAATATACTAAAATATTAGATAATGATGTCGCCGCGTTTTTATACTCAGGACCTGAGTACAACAGGTTACCCGGATAGATAAAAACAAACTAGGAAAGAATGGATAACATAAACGAAGAAGAACTTGAGCCTCTTGATGAGCCTGAGGAGATAGAAAGCTCAGACGAAATCTCTTTGGAAGATGATAATCTTTCCTTTAATGACTCTGCTTGCGCGGAAACAATTGAAACGCGCTATACAGAAGCTAAATTATCATTGTCGATTAACGCGTTTAAGGCGAGCATCTTCCCTGTATTAATAATAAATAAACAGCTTCGAATTTTATACGCTAATGAGTCCTGTGAGCATTTATTCGCTGGTTTTAATAATCTTCCCGGAAAGTATTTTTTTGATCTGTTCGGAAAGGCTTTTGGCATAGAGGACGCGAGAAAAATCCGCGACACAATAATTAACGGCGGAAACGGCTTTTCTTGGAAAGGCACAGCTCATTTAAAAACGCGCGATACGGTATCTGTTCAAATAAGGGTTTTTATTTTTCCGCTGGAAATGGATTTAAGCGCTCCAAGTGATTTTGTCGTTATGTTTGATGACTTTACGGAAGAAAATAAAAAACTCCTTCGTTCAGTCTTCCTTTCATTGCTGGAAGCTTCAAAATTAAAGGATAATGATACAGGAAAACATATAACGCGCGTCAATGAATACTCAAGGCGCTTATCCAAAGAGCTTTTTAAGATCGGAGGAGAGTCATACAAGAGAATCGACGCGGATTTCATTGATAACATCGGTTTTCTCGCCGCGATGCACGATGTAGGAAAAATTGGCACACCGGATGATATTTTAAATAAACAAGGTCCCCTCTCCGACTGGGAGTGGGCTGTAATGCGCGAGCATACGAAAAACGGCGCGTTTATTCTCTCTACTTATCCGAATCCTATGGCAAAGGAAATCGCGCTGTCCCACCATGAAAAGTGGAACGGCACAGGATACCCCTTCAGGCTGGAAGGAGATATGATCCCTCTGGCGGCGCGAATTGTCACAATCGCCGATGTCTATGACGCGCTGCGCATGGAACGCAGTTACAAACCCGCTTTAAGCCATGATGTTTCTATACAAAAAATATTAGATGGCTCAGGCAGCCATTTTGATCCTCACTTAATCGAAGTATTTCAAAAGATCACAGACGATTTTAAGGAAATTTACGATTCTCTCTCAGATAATTAATTCATCAAGCTCAGAAAAAGCGTCGCGTAAAAAACCGTTTAAAAATAAAAATTTGTCTTGCCTCTTCCATTTTTCCAGTGTTCGCGGAATACATTCTTCAATCGTTATTCCAAAACGTTTTTTAAATAATTCTTTGTCAGGACCTTCCTTACAGCGATACCCCATAAGCAGACTTTCGCGTAACAAAGTATCAGCGTTAATAATTTCTTTATTTAAATTTATATTACCGTTAAACAATTTTAACGGCTCTTCATTATTAATCGATTTAATATACAAATCCGTATCGCCAGGGTATGTATAACGCGCGGCTGAAGCGGACTTATCATCAAAGATAGTGCCTGACGCCGAAGGTCCCGCGCCTATCCAATTTAGTGTTTTCCAGTACCGGATATTATGAAGGCAGCGCTTTCCATTAAGAGCGAAATTTGATACTTCGTAATGATCAAAACCCGCTTCTACAAGAGCGCTTTGGCAAGTAAGCCACAAAGAATCGCTTAAATCCCTTCGCGGAAGATATATTTTTTTCTTTTTTATTTTATCAATTAAAGGTGAGCCGTTTTCAACAGTAAGGCTGTAAAGTGAAATATGAGATACATCAGATGAAAGGACGCGATTAATATCGTCTAAAACTATTTTTTTATCCTGATACGGAAGACCAGTCATTAAATCAATTGATAAATTATCTTTAAAAAATTCCATCGCGAGAGAAAGGCGCTCTTCCAGAATTGAAACATCCCCAGTTCTGTTAACCGCCTCGCGGCTCATTTCATTAAAAGTCTGTACTCCAAGGCTGAGTCTGTTTACGCCCTCCTCTCTAAGAATCAGGAGAAACTCTCTTGTTATGGATTCAGGATTAGCTTCTATTGTAAATTCAATCGGCGAAAACCCCGGAATTTTATTTAACGCCCGCGATAGTTTTTTAATTTTATTTCCTAATACTGAAGGGGTTCCTCCTCCAATATAAACAGTCGGTATATTTTTAATATTAAAAAAATTAATTTGATTATTAATATCTTTAATTAATGAGTTAATAAATAAATCGATATAATCATCATTAAGAATTTTTACCGGAACTGAAAAAAAATCGCAGTAATCGCACAATGATTTACAAAACGGAATATGAATATACAGGCTAGCTGTATTAATATCAGAAATATTTTCTTCGCGATAAGCGGGCTTTCTCTCGTTATCGCCGCGGTATAGATTATCAGAATGTTCCAATTTTATTTAACGGCCAAAAACGCAAAATCGCCCTGGCTTTTATTAACGAAGGCTTAACAGGACCCCACGAGCGAGAATCATTTGTGTTGCCGCGATCATCTGAAATAACAAAACATTCGTCAGGTCCAAGAACAATAGTATCCATGCTGCCAGAAAACGGGAGCGATTCATCCCATAATGACGATACTTGTGGAACCAGAGGATAATAAGGTTCTTTGGAAAGTTCATATTCTGTCAGAGCGTATGAGCTTCCAGCGGGCTTTACCCTAAAAACATAATTGTGCATAGAAATTTCATCGCCGGGGAGCGCTATAACTCTTTTAATATAAATTTGCCCGGAATGCGAGAAAATACTGATTCTTTGCGCTGTAAAAAACCTTACAATGCCGTCAAGTATACGCAGAAATATATTCCGGCTGTTTTCGCGCCTCATATCTACAAGCACAATGCTCCCGCGCGAGAACTTGTACGGATTATCATCATTTACCGCCCAGGGAGGGTTAAATGAGTTAAAAATAATTCTGTCGCCTTCTGTCAATCCCGGCTGCATAGCGCTGTTATTAACGACCCATACCGAAAAGAAAAACGCGGTTAAACAGTTGTAAATAATAAATAAAATTAAAAAACCGATAAATAACCTAAGAAATTTATAACGGTTTTTTTTCTGCGTTCTGTACGAATATTGCGACCACCTGTTAAACATATTTTCCTTTACAATTTTATTTAATTAATCCCCATCTCCAAAACGGCCAGTAAATAATCATTCCGCTTCCAAGCACTTTAGAAACGCTTACAGGTCCGAAATTCCTGCCGTCATGGGAGCTGTCCCGGTTATCGCCAAGCGGTAATATTCTTCCGTCAGGTACATACCAGCCAAGCGAGTGTTCTCTGGCGTAAAGCGTCGCGTAGCGCCTGTCCGCGACAATCGCTTTTCTTTGCGTTTCAAGCCTCGCCTTGTGATACGCGAAACTGTCGCCATACTGCATATTATCAATTAAAGCCGCTTGAGTATATAGATTGTCAGAAATCGGGTACCCGGAATCCGACCAGCCGCGCGCTTTTCCCGCGGCGGTTAAAACCGGATACTGATCGATATCGATAAGGCGGGAGATATTATGATTCCATCCGCGCTTAGCGTTATAATCCCTTTCATATACCCACCGGTCTTCTCCGGCAAACAGAATCTTCATCTCTCCGTTTTCAATTTTAAATCTGTCTCCCGCCTGTCCCGCTGCCCTTTTTATAAGAAAATGAACCCTCTGCTCTCCTCTTTCATCCCTGTCAATATCAACCAATGATAAAGTGAGCATATAAATCACTCTCTGCGCGATATCAAAAACAGTTCCGCGGGAAATATAAGCAGGGCTCTCAAAAATTATTATATCATTTCGTTTCGGCTGAATAAGGCTTGGTAATTTTAAAAAACCGGGAAGAAGCTCCGGTCCGTAAATAATTTTGTTAACAAAAACATGATCGCCAATATTGAGCGTATCAATCATGGAACCAGAGGGAATCCTGTACGCTTGAACAAGGTATTGGTTTATAAGCAATACCATGCAGGCAGCCCATAAAAACGCTTCTATCCAGTCAATTACAGGGTTTTTTTTCTTTCGTTTCTCTTTTTTAACGCGCCTTGTTTTCGCGCGATGAGTTAAATAATTTTCTGTTATCTTTTGTACTTTATCAAAAAAATCCGCGTCCGCTTTCCCGCCTGACCGCTTTGAAACAGTCAGGCGCGGTTTTGGAGCTTCGATATTAGCTTCTTTTGGCATCAGGTTAATTTATCATAAAAAAAATAAAAATTCAATAATGGGAGCCTTTTCCAAAACTCGGTTAGTTTCGGAAAAGGCTTTTGAAAAAGCGTCTTAAAAGGCGCTTTTTCATTTAAATCTAAAGTTGCTTTTCCAAAAACTGAAGTTTTAGAAAAGCCTCATGGGTTTGTTCAATACTATAAATAATCTGACAATTATATCGCGAATTTAACGATAATCAGCTAAAACCGATAATTTTTCTCGTATAAATTCACTTTTTTCCTTTAAGCCAATATTACCGGTTGTTAATAATAAAATATTAGGTTTTTTTGGATCCAGTTTAACTTTGCCGGATGATTCCCGCATTAAACGTATCAATCTTTCGACATTTACGCGCGCCACTTTCGCGAACTCTATTCGCGCGACGCCGCTTCTTTCTTTTAAGGATGAGACAGAAAGCCGGCGGCAGATAATTCTTATTTCAGCAAGCGATAAAAGAGAAGCCGCTTCATCCGGAAGAGGACCGAAGCGATCCAATAGCTCAGCCCATGATCTTTCAAGATCATCCTTATCGCGGATCGCGGCGATCATTTTATACACTTCCATTTTAGATTGGGGCGAATCAATATATGAATCGGGAATAAAGCCTGAGTATTCAAGTTCAAGAAGGGTTTCTGTCTCCTCCTCATAATCTGATTCCTCAAGCCTTTTTACAGCTTCTTCCAGAAGTTTAACATAAAGATCAAAACCTACAGAATATATATCGCCTGACTGCTCCCTTCCAAGGAGGTTGCCGGCTCCCCTGATTTCCATATCCTTCATAGCGATTTTAAAGCCGCTTCCAAGCTCAGTGAAATCAGAAATTGTCTGAAGGCGCTTCATCGCGATTTCAGATAACGCTTTCTGCTCAGGATAAAAAAGATAGGCGTAAGCGACGCGGTCTGACCTTCCTACCCTTCCCCTAAGCTGATAAAGCTGCGACACGCCGTACATATCAGCTCTGTCGATAATAATTGTGTTTACATTGGGAATATCAATTCCGTTCTCGATAATGGTTGTTGACACAAGCACATGGAACGCTCCGTGAATAAAACGGCGCATAACGTCCTCAAGCTCGTAAGCGTCCATCTGCCCGTGAGCGATATCAATTAATATTTCCGGAAGAAGACGCTCAAGCTTTAAGCGCGTATCTTTAAGCGAGTTGACGCGGTTATGTAGAAAAAAAACCTGCCCTCCCCTTTCCACCTCGCGCCTTACCGCTTTCGCGATTAAAAAGTTATCATACTCCTCAACAAAAGTTTCTATCGGGTGACGCCCGGGAGGAGCTGTCGCCAAAAGGCTCATGTCGCGGATTTTTACAAGGCTCATGTGGAGCGTACGCGGGATGGGAGTCGCGGATAAGGTTAAACAATCAACATTGGTTTTTAATTCCTTTAATCTCTCTTTATCTTTAACTCCAAAACGCTGTTCTTCGTCAATTACAATAAGACCCAGATTTTTAAATATAACGTCTTTTTGAATAACGCGGTGCGTTCCGATTACAAGATCGATCTCGCCGTTTTTTAGTTTTTCTAAAATAATTTTAGTTTTTTTTCTGTCAACAAAACGGGAAAGCATCGCGATATTAACAGGAAATTTCTGGAAGCGCTCTTTAATATTTTCATGATGCTGCTCAACCAGAATCGTCGTGGGGGCCAAAAACACGGCTTGTTTCCCGTCCATCACGGCTTTAAAACACGCTCGAAGAGCGACTTCTGTTTTTCCGTAACCGACATCGCCGCAGACAAGCCTGTCCATAGGCGAAGAGCTTTCCATATCTTTTTTTATCTCATCAATACAGCGAAGCTGATCTTCTGTTTCATCAAACGCGAAAGCGGCTTCGAACATTGTCTGCCACTGCGAATCCTTGGAAAACGCGTACCCCCGCGCCTGCTTTCTTTTTGAGTAAAGCTCAATCAGTTTTTCCGCGATGTCCTCTACGGATTTTTTTACTTTATTCTTTCTGTTTTCCCAGCTTTTTGAGCCAATTGTATCAAGTCGCGGACTCTGCCCTTCATGGCCGATATAACGCTGCACAAGATTAAGCTGTTCGACAGGAACAAAAACTGTCTCTTCGCCCGCGTATTCAATTTTTATATAATCTCTTTCATGTCCTAAGGAACTCAGCCTTTCAATTCCTTTAAATAAACCTATCCCGTGATTTACATGAACTATATAATCGCCAGGATTTATTTCCACAAATGTATCTATAGGACTTGATCTGACAGTCTTAAGCGATCGCGCGGGTCTTTTTCTTCTTCCGAAAATTTCATTCTCCTGAATAACCATTAACTTGATATCAGGAAGCGAAAAACCCGATGTAAGAGAACAAGCCATAATATAAAGCGATTTATGAGCTTCCGCGATCATATTAATTCTTTCCGCCTGAACTTCGGATTCAGCCGCGATAATTATATTCCAGCCGTTTTCAAGCAGAGAGCCAAGCTCATCTTTAAAGTATTTTATATTGCCAAAAAAACTGCGGGCAGGCTCGCATACAAGCTCAATATGACAAACATCAGGTTTTGGCTGGCCTTTAATCGATCTAAGGGATAAAATGTTAGACGATCTTACCGAGAAATCATCAAGCAACTTGGTAAAATCAAGGACTAGCCGTTCTGGCAGCGGATAATTAAATGAAGACGAATCCCGCGCGAACTGCTTTTTCTCTCTTACCATCCTTGAGTACAATCCCTGATAATCGCGCATAACGCTTTCGTATGTATTTTCTATTCTTTCCCTGTCAATCAGCATTAATATATCAGTGTATATTTCATCTTCTGATCCAAGATAATCCAAAAGGCTTCCCGGTTTATCAAAAGCAAGCGGAAAAAACATTTCTTCGCCTTTAATATAATGATTTAACTCGAGTTCTTCCGTTACAGAGCAGCCTTCGTCAGAAAATTCCTTAAAACCTGATAAATTTTTTCCAAGGTTTTTTATTCGATCGTCTGTCCAGATAACTTCCTTCATCGGCCGTATAACAAGTTTATTAAGCGCGCCGGTTTTGGTCATTTGCATTATAGGATCAAATTGTTTTATTGACTCAATTTTGTCAAAATCAAAAAGAATCCTGTACGCGCGCTCATCGCCGCCCATAAAAACATCCAGCACCTCCCCGCGCAGCGCGTACTCACCCTGCATCTGAACCCGCGGGACTCTTGTATATCCATATAAAGTAAGCGTTTTTGATAGACTGGATGTATCCAGTGAATCATCAGGTTTTATTATGATAAGCAGGCTTTTGATATAATCGCGGGGAGGGACAGGCGTTAAAAGCGCGCGCTGAGGTATTATTACTACGCTTGTTAGATCATTTCCATAATCCGGTTTTCCAAGAGCGAGCGCGGAAATCACTTTCATTCTTTCACCGAACACAGCCGACTGGGATGTCAGTTCGCGGTAGGGAGCTGTTCCCCACCATGGAAACTTGATACAGGAAATCTCTGTAAAAGAAGCTAGGTCCGTAATTAAATCATCAGCCGCGTCTTCATGCGGCACTACAACAAAAATTTGTTTTATCGGCTTAAATCCGCCTCCACTCCAGCCGGTCATGGATTTTGAGGATGATAGCCCTTCAAGGCAGATATTAGCGGCAAGAAAAGAGACAAGCGATCCCTCGCAGCCTTCAATATCTATCGGGAAATCGCTGTCTTTTATAGCTTTTGTCAGGAGCGAAATAGAGCCGGATAAGCGGATTTTATTTAAAAGCTCAATAAATGATAAGGAATTCATATAAAACTACCGATTACTATATTATAGAAGTGTGTTGTTTTTGAATACCCATTCTATAAAAACAAAACAAGGATAAAATGATGAAAAATAGATATAAACTCGCGGCTTTGTTTTTTATAATATTTATTAATTTGGCGGGTATTCCGGACATCGCGTTATTAAACGCGTTTGAGAATCCCTTTGACCCTATGATTAGAGGACAAGTAGAATTTAATATCCGTTTTTTTGATCGTCAGGTTTATTACGCGCAAACAAATCCTGTCTATGTTCAAATCACCATTACAAATAACAGCCCTAATCCATACAGGTTTAAGCTCGCCGATGATCGCGCTTTTTCAATTGATTTTGACATCAGAACAATGACAAACAGGCAGCTTCCCCAATCAGATTCGCTTATACGCAGAAGAACTCAGGTGGCGAGCGTTTTTTTCCGCGAAATAACCATAGAAAGCGGTGAGTCATTTTCTTTTGTTGAGGATCTTCGCGATTATATTAAATTTGAGCAAAGCGGGTCTTATAGGGTACGCGCTTTTATTTATCCTGAATTATACCGATCGGTTTTGGCATCCTCAATTGAGACAAATTATTTAAACCTTACCCTGCGTCCGCCTTTAATCCCCGGTCCTGACGGAATCCCGTTAGAAATGGATATAGCCACAGGCGCGGTATTAGTCCGCCAGAATTTGCCGCCGGATCAGGTTGTGTCATATATGATTACCGCGCGCCAGCAGTCTCAATGGGAAAGATTCTTTTTATACCTTGATCTTGACGCGATGCTTCAGCGCGATCCCCAGATCAGACGAAGGTATTTAAATGAGAATGAGGCTGGACGCAGGCAATTAATTGCCCAGTACAGGCTTAATATGATGAACTCTGTCGCGGATGATGATATTTTAATGATTCCAACATCATTTGAAATATTAAGAACGGTTTATTCAGCGGATGAGGGAACTGTAATTGTGCTGCAGAGATTCAGGTATCTTAATTATGCGGAACTTAGGCAGTATACATATTTTTTGGAGAAACAGCAGGATATCTGGGTAATTGTTGATTATTCGGTTCAACCAATGGGAAATGTTTCTAATGATTGACATCGCGATTTTAATTGGATAGGATTACAAAAGTGAGCAAGAAAACAACAAAAAAAAACGTTATTATCATTACTGACGGAACGGAGCATATTCAAAAGATCGCGCGCCTTATAACTGACGCGTTAAAAGACAGCAAAGTTAAAATCTGCCCCGCGGATAAATTCGCCGGAAACGATCTTCTTCCGGCTGATATTTTTATTATTGGCTGTGAGAATCCTAATCCGCCTTCTTTTGAATATTTAAAAGAATTTCTCTATCATATTAATTTAGTTTCAAGAAAATGCGGCTTATACTCAATAAAAGAAAAAACATTAAAATACCTGCGCGGGATTGTAAAGGACTGCGAAGCCAAAACATCAGAACCTTTACTCGCTGCTAACGGCGAAATAAAAAATTCAGAAATAAAAAAATGGCTAAAAAACATAATCTAAAATCCGGAGAATAAAATGGCAGATTTTAATTTAGACGATTATGTCAGAAAGGTTCCTGATTTTCCAAAATTGGGAATACTTTTTTATGATATTACAAGTATTTTAGCGTCCCCTGTAGCCTATAAATATTGCATTGATCGAATGGTTGAGTTGTATAAAAACAGAAACATAGACGCTGTAGCCGCGATAGAAGCCAGAGGTTTTTTATTCGCGGCTTCCTTCGCTTATTGCATGAATATCCCGATTATTCCTATAAGAAAAAAAGGAAAACTCCCGGGCGTAACGCTCGCGAGAAAATACGCGCTGGAATACGCGACGGCGGAAATTGAGGTGCATAAAGCCGACGTACCCAAAGGCAAGCGCGTTTTATTAACCGATGATTTAATAGCCACAGGCGGCACATTAAACGCCGCGCGATCAATTCTCGCCGAAGGCGGCGCTGAAGTCCCGGAAATATTCGGAATTGTAGGGCTTCCATTTCTTAATTTCAGGAAGTTTTTAGATCCTACTCCTGTCACAACATTACTGAATTATCACAGCGAATAACTCAGTATTTTACTCTTTCAAAAATTCTTGTAGCGTAGTCAAGCGTTTTATTTGAAACGCTTCCGCTTTGGACATTGTCTAAGCCGCTGTTGTAAGCCATAGCCGTTTCCCAATAAATTGAGTTAGCGAGCTGCGGAATTCCTTTTTCATTATGATGCCGCGCGAGTGAAGTATAAAGATATCTGATATGACGAATCGCGATATAGGTATTGTGATATGGATTCATCCAGTCAAATTCGCATAAATAATGCCAGTAATTTGGTATGTAGCGCTCCCATAATGAATCCCCGTTTAACTGCCATAAGCCATAACACGAAAAACCATTCTCATTATTACCAAGGGCTTCATACGCGGTTTCATGATAATCATATCCTTCCAGCAGGTAAAAAAATGATAGGTTTTCCTCCTGAAGCAGTGAAACAGCGAAATTAAAATCAACGCCAGCCGTATAACACTGCTCTTTTATGTACGAAAGAACATTTTTAGGACTAAATGAATTTATATCAGATATAAACGCGTCAGGCGGATTACGATCTGATGATGATAAAAACGACGGTAAAAACGAAGCTGTAATTATCTGAACATCCGCTAAATCCGAAATTAAAGGCGCGTCATTCAAACTTATATCATTCTCTTGAACTGTACCCCGCGATTGATCATCTGTAACCGGGACAATATTAAAATAAGAATTGGTCAACAACACGATTACGCCTAATAAAATTATCAAAGAAAGATACTTCATCGCAACCCTCCCAAGTCATTTATAATTATCAATGACATAATGAAAATTTGCAACTTTTTATTAATATAGATTTTAGCCCCTAGGGGAATCGAACCCCTCTTTTAAGATTGAGAATCTCATGTCCTAACCGATAGACGAAGGGGCCTATCTTATTTTCTTATGTTCTCCCTGATAATCGAAACAATGGAGTTATGATTAACGCGAACAATTTGTTTTTCGCGTTCATAGCTTTCAGATGAGTCGGAAGCGTGCGCGGTATTGACCATAACATTGCTTCCAAATTCGCGGCGGACTGTTCCATTCGCCGCCTTGTTCGGATCGGTAGAGCCAAGCACGTCGCGAATTTTATTAACAGCGTTTTCGCCTTCGTAAGCCAGAATCATGCACTTAACATCGCCAGGTTTCTGGATTTCATCCGCGGTGTAGCAACCGGGGCGTTTCCCCGACATAAACTCAACTATTTGATGAAACTGATCCCTCGCGCATTCAGTTCCGAAACTAGCCCCCAGCGTTTCAGATAATTCCTTGCTTATTTTAAAGCTGAATTCCTTTTCTAATAATTCAAGCGCTTTTCGCCCGAAACTTGACGCCAGCTTTTCTTTTAAAATCGATTCAACAGGACCGTAAAAATCAAGCGCTTCGGCTAATGAAAAACGATGAACTTTAATTCCAATGACGCGAAGACCTGTGCGCGAGAACATATCAATAATCGCGCCCGGGCGCGAGGATGAATGTTTCCAGTTATCAGGCTTTATAATAACAAGCGTTCTTTCTATTTTTGAAGGATCAGGATATTCAATATTATGAACAAGATTTCCTTTGCTTTCCAGAAAATTAGCGAACATTAATAAATCCTTGTCCGCCTCATCCTGAGCTCTTGGCGTAAATACAGCGGGTTCAAAGTACCGCACTTCCTCCTGATTAGCGTCGGAAAAAATAAGGTCAGAATATGTATCGCGGATTGTTTCGCCGGATAACGCGTCTACTTCAACATGCTTTGTGTAAATATGCCCGCAGATATTTAATAACTGTCCGCAGGGGTTTTCGCCATGAAAAAGAAGAATTAATGTTCTGTGGGCTCTGCCGCCGGAAGGAGCTAAATGTTTTTCGGCGTAGTCCGCGAGCAGCACAAGCTGGTTTGACGGAGCCCTTGAGCGCAGGCTTGACGCGTAATCCTCAGCTAACTTTTTATCAGGCGCGAAAATCTGCGCGCCCACTAGTTCCAAATCTGTTCTTGAAAGAAGCCTTGAAAGAACGCCGCCTGTTCTGCTTTTTCCAATTGTATACGGCGTAACCAGAACATAAGATAAGCCTTTACTCATACTATGTTAATATTACAATAATGTTAAATTTTTGGCAACAGGAATAATATTTACAAGCGAAATATAACGTATATGAATGATCATTGAATAAAATACGCTTCCTGTATAAAATAAATCATGCTTTCAAAAATGCGAAATATCGGTATCATGGCGCACATTGACGCTGGAAAAACAACAACTACAGAAAGAATTCTTTTTTATACGGGTAAAAGCCACCGTATCGGCGAAGTAGATGACGGCGAGGCTATAATGGACTGGATGGAACAGGAACAGGAACGCGGCATAACCATACAAAGCGCCGCTACAACAACATACTGGAAGGATCATCAGATAAATATTATTGACACGCCCGGTCATGTGGATTTTACAGCCGAAGTTGAACGATCTTTGCGCGTGCTTGACGGCGCGATTGCGATTTTTGACGCGGTACGCGGAGTTGAACCTCAGACTGAAACTGTTTGGAAGCAGGCGAAAAGATATAATGTTCCATGTGTCGGATATATAAATAAAATGGATCGATTGGGATCGGATTTTTTTTATGTAATTGAGGATATTAAAAATAAATTAAAAATCGATACAATCGCTCTTCAGATTCCAATCGGAAAAGAAAATGGTTTTGAAGGCGTAATTGATTTAATACAAATGAAGGAAATCCACTGGAATGATAACGGGGATGAACTGACATATTCTGATATATCGCCGGAACGAAATGAAAACGCCCGCCTTTGGCATGATAAAATGATTGACTCTATATCAAGAGTTTCGGATTTAATAACGGAAAAATACCTGGCGGGCGAGGAAATTGAAATCTCATTAATTAAAAAGGAGCTTCGAAAAGCGGTAATAAACCGCGGCCTTCTTCCGGTATTCGCCGGCGCTTCAAGGCGCAACATCGGCGTCCAGCCCTTGATTGACGCGGTTGTCGATCTTCTTCCGGCTCCCGATGAAACAGCTCCCGCGACAGGCGTTAACACAAAAAAGGAAGAGGATATAAACATTCCCTGCGATATATCAGGTCAGCCTCTCGCGCTTGTGTTTAAAATTCAAAATGACCGCGAAGCCGGCTCTTTATGTTATGTGAGAGTGTACTCAGGCTCCTTTAAATCAGGCAGCGCTGTGTACAATATCGGAAAGAAAAAAAGAGAACGCGTAAACAGAATTTTACGGATGCACTCTAATAAATCTGAGTCTGTAGACATTTTAAAAGCCGGTGACATCGGCGTGATTATCGGGATGAAGCTAGCGCAGACAGGCGATACAATCGGAAGCGAAGGCTGGCCTGTTCTACTGGAAAAAATGCAGTTTCCCGAGCCTGTAATTTCAATTTCTATAGAGCCAAAAACAATATCGGATCAAGATAAATTAAAAGACGCTTTAGCTTTGCTATCTAGGGAAGATCCTACATTCACTATCAGAGAGAATGAGGAAACAGGTCAATTAATTATTTCCGGGATGGGCGAGCTTCATCTTGACGTGCTTGTAACCAGAATGCTTAAGGAGTATAAAATCGGAGCGAAAGTCGGAAACCCGCAGGTAACGTACCGTGAATCAATAAGCAAAGTAAATGAACAAGCGATGACATTTTCGAAGATAATCGCCGGAAAGGAAAACGCGGCTTCTCTTACTTTACGGGTTGAACCCGCGGGAAGAGGACAGGGAAATAAATATATTAACGCCGCGAAAATAACATCCGCGAAAGGCGACGCGCCAAAAGAAATTCTTGACGCTATTGAACGCGGAGTTATAAGTTCCTTTTCATCTGGTATTGTTATGGGATATCCCTGTATGGACATTACGGCGACAGTTATTAATATTCAATATTCGGAACTTACCGGGTCTGAGTTCGCGTTTGAAGCGTGCGCCAGCATGGCGTTTGACGAAGCCTGCCGTAACTCAAATCCGGTTTTACTGGAACCGATAATGGCGGTTGATCTTTTATGCCCCCATGAATTTGTAGGAGATGTGATGAGCCTTGTAACTCAACGCGGCGGACAGATTCTTAACATGAACTCTAAAACCGACACTGACGAAGTAAAAGCGCAGGCGCCGATGGAGAAAATGTTTGGTTTTATGACAAGTTTAAGAAGCGTTACGCAAGGCCGCGCCAGTTTTAGTTTAGAGTTCTCGCACTTTGAGAAAAAATCCGAACGTTAGTGTCCTGTAAAATCCGGTTTCCAGTATAACAAATTGCGTTAACTCCTTACTGCCTTAACATAAAGAACAGACTACAATCCCGCGGTCATTGGACTACGCGGGAACTTCTTAAGCGCGGGATTGTAAATTATTAGTGGCCTCCGAAGTATGATATAAAAATACCAGCTATAACCGCTGAACCAATCGTGCTTGATACAATAGGACCCATAGCGTGCATTAATAAATGGTTATCCTGATTATATTTTTGTCCCATTTTTTGCGAGATACGCGCGGCCATCGGCATCGCGGAAACGCCCGAATTGCCGATAAGCGGATTTACCTTGCCTTTAGTTATTACGCAAAGAAGTTTCGCGACAAGAACGCCGCCGACTGTTCCAAACGCGAACGCTAAAAGCCCGCTTGCTAAAATTATTAATGTCTGAGGAGTTAAAAACCTGTCAGCTGTCGCTGAGGATCCGATGCTTAGCGCAACCAGGAATGTCAGTATACTTAAAATATCCCCTTGAAACGCCCTCACATAACGATCGGCGACTCCGCTTTCCCTGATTAAATTGCCCAGACACAACATCGCGACTAACGCTCCGGCGGCCGGAACTAAAAGCAATACAACAAGCGCCAAAATTATAGGGAAAAGAACTTTTTGCTTTTGGGTTACTCTTTTAGGTTCCGGCATTACAAGAACGCGTTCTTTGGCGGTTGTTAAGAGTCTCATAATCGGCGGCTGAATAAAAGGAACGAGCGCCATGTAGGAGAAAGCCGCGATAGCGATCGCGGGCAAAAGATCAGGCGCTAGACGAGTAGCTGTAAAAATCGACGTAGGACCGTCAGAACTTCCGATAATGCCGATCGCGGCGGCTTCTGTTAGCGTAAAGCCTTCAAAGCCGGGGAACAAAGGAGCGAGCGCGTTTCCGACAAAGTATGAAACAGCCATCGCGATAAAAATACCAAGCTGCCCGCCTAAACCAATAAACGCGCTTCTGGGTGAGGCGATAAGCGGACCAAAGTCTGTCATTGTTCCGATGCACAAGAAAATCAACGGCGGATAAATTACCATTCTGATACCGGTATAAAGGAAGTTCATAAGACCAGGAATCCATGAACCTTCATACCCGGGGCGGACAGTGCCGTCAAGTTCCGCGAATTTATTAGGGTTAAAATAATAACCGTCAAGACCGACGATTGGAAGATTCGCGAGAATTATTCCAAACGCGAGCGGAAGAAGCAAAAGCGGCTCGAATTTTTTTACTATCGAAAGATACAGAAAGAAAGCGCCAAGCAGTATCATTATTCCCTGCCCGATGGTCATATTTAAAATCCCGAAAATTTGACCCAAACTTGTCAGTGTTGACATAAACAATTCACTCCTCTTTTTATCAAAATCTGCTTATTCAAAATATCATGAAAAAGTCAGTTTATTGTATTTTAGTATATCCTTCGCTTGAAATAATCGCGTCAAGTTTAATTCCCTGCTTGCACATTTCGCATTCATTGGTGGAATATAATTTGTAACCCGGTATATCTTCAGATGTAAATAACGGGTGAATGGCGATATTTGTTTTTACGCCTGACGCAAGATACAAAGAAGATACGCCAGCGATATTTCCTCCGTAGTAATTAATACATTCAAGCCCGTTGGAAAGAGTGCGCCCTGACGAAATTGTCGCGATAAGTAATAAAATATTTTTCCCGGAAATCCATTCAATTACGCTTCCGGGGAAAACTAAATTCCCGTAAGCGTTGCTAATCGGCGAGACTACATGAATAGGGTTGCCGGTGCTGACTGATGTTCCGTCATGGGTAAGCTCATCCGCTAGATACGCGCCGATAACTTCCATTTTTTCCATACAGACGATTGTATCCACAAATGTATTTGAAACATAGGGAATCGCGAACTCGCGGGCGACATCTTTCGCTACCAAGGTATTGCTTTTTAAGTTGCTCACATCCAGATAGCTGTTGGAATGAGCGTTATTTGTAGTAAAATGACCCGGGGTTATATTAACTGTTATTACAGGGTTTTTCGCGAGAGATACATTAAAAACATTAGTATCCATTTATCCTCCTAAATAATACCATTAAAGAATATATTGTTTTAATGAATTTGTCAACATTTGAGCTAATACCAGAGGTTTATGTTTTTGTTTTGAACAATTATACAATATTTCTAACAAAACAGGCTGTTTAATAGTTTAATTTTTTTACGTTAAATGTTATCATTCGATATGCGGATAATTTTCCTGTTAATTTTTGTTATGTTTTTTTCATCCTGCGCCAGAACGGAAAACGCGAAACAGGTTTCCGCGGAACGGGTTTCTGTCGAAATTATCGAAATTAGCGCTGAAACCGCGATCCATGAAATAGCCGTTACTATCGATCCTCTGCGCGTCAGGTCAGAAGAAATAACAGCGTCAATGGATGATCGTCTTCTCGCGTCTCAGGTACTAATCAGCGGAATTGACGGAAGAGGCAACCTCCCCGGTTATATGATCGATATTTTAAAAAGATATCCCCCCGGCGGTATAATGTTTTTTAGCTATAATTTAAATACCTCTAACGATGATATAAAAAGACTTATAACAGAAACAGAATCTGTAATAAATAATGAAATCGGCGTCCCTCCTTTTATGGCGGTTGATCATGAGGGAGGAACCGTTAACCGTTTTTTAGAAGGCGTCGCTGATATTCCTAACGCCTCCTATTACTGGGATATTTCTCAAACCGCGGGAAGAGAGGAAGCTTTGTCAAGACTGGAAACCGCGAGCTTTAACGCGGCTTCAGTGATCAAAAGTCTTGGCGTAAATATGAATTTCGCGCCTGTCGCGGAATATCTGATGGATGATAACAGGAGTTTCCTCCGTTACCGTTCTTACGGACCGGATCCATTTTTCGTATATCAAGCGTCATTGGCTTTTACGCGCGGCATGATCGACGCGGGGGTTTTATGCGTAGTAAAACATTTCCCGGGAAGCGCGGGACTGGATCCTCATTATTCCGCTTCTGTAATTAACATAGAAAAGGATGAGCTTGATACATTGATCTTTCCATTTATAATGCTGATAAATGACGGAGTCAGAGCAATAATGGCGGCGCATACAGCGGTTCCGTCTATCGACGGTAAAATCGCCAGTTTGTCAGATGTTTTTATGCGGGACATTCTAAGAAATGAACTTGGATTTGAAGGCATTATAATTAGCGATGATTTTTTAATGGAAGCCGCAGGCGGGCTTAGCGCGTATCAGGCGGCGGTAAGCTCAATCGCCGCGGGATCGGATATGATTCTTGTCTGGCCAGGCGATTTAGCGAGGACGCACGCCGCGATAATATCCGCGCTTAATGAAGGGCATCTTCCCCGCGAGCGATTAATAGACGCGGTTCAAAGGATTATCTACGAAAAACTTAAGATGGGACTAATGGAGTAACAAACTCACCGTATCCTTTTTTGCCTGTCAGCTCTCCGTTTCGCATAACAAACTTTCCCCTGATGATTGTCGCGACAGGCAGCCCCTTTACTTCCATACCCTCATAAGGGCTAACCTTGCTTTTTGAATGGAGTTCGGAAGCTTTAATTATTTTTTTCGCGTTCATGTCAACAATTGTAAAGTCAGCGTCTGATCCCGGATTAATATTGCCTTTCCTTGGATACAGCCCCCATATTTTCGCGGGCGCTTCGCTCGCGAGACGCGCGTAATCGTTGACGCTTATCGCGCCATTATTAACCTTTGTAAGCATAAGCGGCGCTGACGTTTCTACCCCGCTTAGCCCCGCGGGCGCTCCCCACCCTGCCGCTTCTTTTTCTCTGGCGGTATGAGGAGCGTGATCGCTTGCTATCATATCGATATTTCCATTTTTGATTGATTCCCAAAGACTTGTTCTGTGGCTTTCATCGCGGATTGGCGGATAAACCTTATGCGTGAAATTTTCCGCGTCAAATAATAAATGGTGGGGGCAGACCTCCGTAGAAATATCATAGCCGTTTTGTCTCGCTTCTGACACAAGCGCGACAGCGTCAAACGAAGTTATGTGATGAAAATGAATTTTTATTTTTTTATCGCGCGCTAACGAAATAATCTCATGAATCGCCTGAAGCTCGGAAATCACAGGTCTGGCGTAATCAAGCCAGAAACCGTCAGGCGCGTCTGTTTCTCTTTTCGCGATTTCCGTAAAATTCGCGTTTATATCATTGCTTTCCGCGTGAAAACCGGTACGCAAGGGACATTTCGCGAGATGCCGCGTCAAAACCTTAGCTGAAGGAGCCGCTATATCTCCTGTCGATGTTCCGTAAAAAACTTTAAACCCCAAGGCTCCGGCGTTTATTAAACCTTCAATTTCGTTTATATTATCATTTGTTAAAAGAGCGAAAAGCGCGAAATCCGCGTATGATTTTTCGCGCGCTATTTTTATCTTCTCATTAAACAGCTCGACAGTAAACGTTACGGGAACTGTGTTTGGCATGTCGGCTACTGTCGTGACTCCGCCCATAACAGCGGCGGCGCTTCCTGTCTCAAAATCTTCTTTATCGGTAAGACCAGGGTCTCGAAAATGCGCATGCGCGTCGATTATTCCGGGAAGTATATGCAATCCCAGAGCGTCATAAATTTCGGCCGCTGTGTCTCGCGGATCAATCGTTCCTAAGGCGGCAATTTTCCCGTTTAAAACCGCCGCGCCGCCTATAAAACTTTTTTCTGGCGTTACGATAGTTCCGTTTTTTATTATTAAATCATAGCGCATAATCTATTATACTCTATTTGGACGATTTAATCATAAAACAAACAAAGCCCGTATACAGTTTTCGCGCCGGCGTCTTTTAGCGCTTTAGCGCATACCTCCATTGTGGAACCTGTCGTTATTACATCATCAATAATTAAAGCTGTTTCCGGCGCGCCGCCTTGGATGTAAATTCGATCTTTTAAATTTTCTATTCTTTCTTTTCTGTTAAGATGTTTTTGTATTTTGGATTTTTTTCTTTTAAGGCATTTATTAATTTTGATTTTACCTGTGTGTCTTTTAAGTCTTTTTACAAGATAGTCAACCTGATCCCAGCCGGAATGTTTTATCTTTCCTTTTCTCGGCGGAACTGGCACAATTACAGCGTTTTGTAAAACAGGATTATCTGAAACGCAATCAATTATTTTTTCGATAAACAGCCGCGTTATCGGCAAAACTTTTTTAAATTTATAAGATGTTAAAATTTTTCTGTATCTGCCTGTATACGGAAATAATGTCCATAAACGATCATATGATTGGCGCTTAAATTCTGAAGTTTTTTCGGCGGCTCCTTCGTTGATTTTTTCATCTGTTGGCGATAAGTTTCTGCAGGGAACGCAAATCCCTTCTTCACTGATTAAAGGTTTTCCGCAAAAGCCGCATTTCTCTCCATCAATGACAATAATTGAAGGACGGCAGTCATCGCAAAGACTTGTTCTGATCTCATTTACGCTTATAAAACTCCTGCCGCACAAAACACACGCGCCGGGGAATAAATAGTTCTTTGCCCAAAAAAGCGTTTTAATAAAAATATTCATGCTATATATGGGTTCATATATAGCATGGCGCATGACTGAAAATTATTTTTCGCACTTCTATAGTTACGTATAAACTGGTATCAAATATCTAAAACTCATAATTTACCAAAAGTTATAAAAAAGTATACATAAAAGCAAATTTCTCCCGCTTGTATAAGATTAATTTCTCAAACTCGAACTAATCCACATCAGGCAGACTTATTTCTGTAGGATTATTACTATTAAATTCCGGTTTTGGACGCATAGGGTAAGCGGTATTATGAGGTATTACTTTCCCTGCTTTTTTATCGTTTTCTACCTGAACAGCGTCTTCTGTTTCTTCATGTAATTTCTTTCTATCAACTAATATTCGTTTCATATTTAAATTAGTTTCTAAAATTCAAAACTAAGTATATATGGCAGAAAGTATTCATAAAAGACCCGGATCATTAAGGATTCA
>JGI24695J34938_10000836_pt1 | contig 28563 bp, 26 predicted proteins | sample TergutCo191P3_FD_34938 | JGI IMG/M metagenome (IMG submission 34938)
TCTGCCGTTCCGTTTGGCTTGGGGTGGAGGTAATTGAGAGCAGAATTATTTTGAACTTTTTTCTGAAAATCTACTTGACTCGGAGGGCCATCATATCAGTCACCAGCACAATTTGCTACACTGCACCCGGCATTTCCGCTTTGTATTTCACATTCTCAAACAAGGCATAAATTGCGTCGCCTGGCCTGTAACTTCATTGCCCCATTCTTGGTTTTTTGGTATTATACGGAAGTGATATGAAAAACATACCAAAACGCCATATTCGCTGTCTTTTCCTGGTTTTGACGGTCGTAGCCGCAATCGCGGTTCTTTCCTCCTGCTCATCAAGGTTGGGTTGGGGGGTGTTGCTTTGGACGGCGGAGGATCCCTTTGTTCCGTCTGGAACGGTATTGCCGGTGTATATCCGATCCAACATCGACAGGGTTTGGGTGGTCGGCCTTCCTGCCGGTCTGCGAACCAGCGACGGATTGGACAAGATAGAGGTTCCCCTTGCCCACCTCGAACTCGTGGGAAACAGGGCAAGGGCGGAAACCCGTGCGCAGGAGTTCGGCCCTTTCGCACGGACCTATGCGGAAACCCTGCAGGTTGGCCTGCCAATCCGTGCCAATCCCGACAATAATGCCCGTAGGGTTTACAGGCTGCGGGAAAACGAGATAATCAAGGTCCTTGCCGTGTCGGAAAGGGGCGTTTCGCCGCTCGGCGTGACGGGCCAGCCGCTGCCGGGCCAATGGTACAGGGTTCTTACCGAAGACGGCACCATCGGTTACGCCTTTTCCTACAGGCTCAGGTTTTTCGAACATACCGGCGGGGAGCTTGCCGCCCCGGAATTTGTCGTCGATGAAAACCTTGGCGGCTCCGATCTGGAACTGCTGATGTCGAGAACCTGGCTGCCGGAATCGCACCTTGCGATGATAAACTCGGGAAGGATCAACCTTGACGAGCTGTCCCGTCGCTGGCATTTCAATCCGGGGCGAGGTACCAACGTGGCGCAGATCGTCGTGCCCGGCATCAATCAGCTTTTTCCCTATGCGGCCATCGTCTACAACGGGAACCGCTCCTGGCATTTCGAGGGAACAACCCTTTCGGCCCAGTTGCGTTCCGACACAAGCCTTGCGGTGCAGTTTACGGAAAGCGGCGGCGGCATAAGGCCCCTCACCTTTGTTTCGTTGCCCGTTGACATCGATGAGCTTATCGTCCAGGAGCGTGACCGCCGTGCGGCCCTATACGACATCATTTTCAGCCATGGCCCTGTCTTTACCAGCAGCAACTTCGGCACGATTATCTTTGAGGAAGACGGGACGTTCACCTGGAGGGGCTTCGACCTTCTGATTCCCCAGCACATCCCCCGTACCGCACAGGGGCGTGGGACGGTCTCGATGGATCTCTTCCTTTCCCCGGCGCTTGGGGATCTCTACAGTGGGGCGTTCACCCTGCGTTTTGCCGGGAGCGACGGAAGCGAGGTTGCGACCTTGCGTTCCATATATTCGCTTGACAGTCGGGGTTTTCGGCTGGAGATTGTTCCGGAAGCCAGCATAGACGGCGTTACCGTCGCTCGACGTGCGGCATCGCCGATGGTCATGTTTTTCTTTGCGGAGCACGAAATCGCCGGCTTGCCCGGAACCGACTTCATGTAGACTGTAGACGTTCTTTTTCGAGACGGTTCAGCATGGCTTTCGTACAGTTCTCCAAAGTTTCCCTTGCGTTCGGCGACCGTGACATCCTGAAGGATGTCAGCCTGCGCCTTGCGGCGGGATCACGATCCTGCCTTGCCGGGGCGAACGGTTCGGGAAAATCGACACTAATGAAGATACTCGCAGGCGAGATCCAGGCGGATTCCGGGGAACGTGCCGTGCAGAAGGGCACCCGTGTTTCCTACCTGCCCCAATCCGGAATTGTCCACCACGGGAAAAGCCTGCGTGACGAGGCCGAGATGGCGTTTTCCCACATGAAGGCGTTGCTTGCCGAGGCGGAAAGAATCGGCGGCGTGCTGGAAGGCGCAAGGGAGGACGAGGGTTCGGTAAGGGCCTTGCTGGAGGAACACCACCGCCTGCAGGAGCAGCTTGAAAACTCCGGCTATTACCGCAGGGAGGCGATGATTGCCTCCGTGCTTGCCGGCCTTGGTTTTTCCCGGGGCGATCTCGACAGGGACACGGGCGAATTTTCGGGCGGATGGCAGATGCGCATAGCCCTGGCGAAAGTCCTTTTGGAACAGCCCGACATTCTGCTCCTTGACGAACCCACGAACTACCTTGACATCGAGGCCCGTTCCTGGCTGGAGGGCTGGCTTGCCAAGTTCCCCGGCGGCTGCCTGCTGGTTTCCCACGACCGCTACTTTCTGGACGTTACCGTAAACGAGGTGTACGAGGTTTTCCAGGGTAACCTTAAGCGTTACGCCGGCAACTACACAGCCTACGAGAAAACCAGGCGGATGGAACTTGAGGGCCTGCTGAAACGCTACGCCGAACAGCAGGAGGAGATCGTCAAAACCGAGGCGCTCATCCGCCGTTTCCGCTACAAGGCGAGCAAGGCGGCGTTCGCCCAGGAGCTTGTCAAGCGGCTGGAGAAAATGGAACGGGTGGAAATCCCGGAGAACCTAAAGAAGATAAGCATCACCTTCCCGGCACCGCCACGTTCGCCCAGGGTTGCGCTTGCCCTTGAGGGTATCGGCAAAAGCTACGGGACAAGGCGAGTGCTTTCCGGCCTTGACCTTAGCGTCGATTCCGGGGAAAGGCTGGTGGTGGCAGGCCCCAACGGCGCAGGCAAGACGACCCTGCTACGCATACTTTCGGGCGTGGATGGCGATTTTGAGGGGGCGGTGAAATTCGGCGCAGGCATAAGCGTGGGCTATTTTTCGCAGGATGCGGCCGAGGCCATGCAGGGAAGCGAGCAGGTGCTGGAATTCATGGAGGCGCAGGCTCCCACCGCATTGATCCCCAAGGTACGGGACATGCTTGGGGCCTTCCTTTTCCGGGGCGACGACGTGTACAAACCCGTCTCGGTACTGAGCGGCGGCGAGAAAAGCCGCCTGGCCCTTCTGCGGATGCTCCTGCGGCCAATGAACCTGCTGATTCTGGACGAACCGACCAACCACCTTGACCTTCACTCAAAGGACATCCTGCTGGACACCCTTTTGCGGTTTGAGGGCACGATCATTTTTGTCTCCCACGATCGTGCCTTTATGGAGGCTCTTTCCACCAAGACGTTGGAGCTTTCGTCCGGGGCCGGTTCCCCCCGTGCCAGGCTGTTCTATGGCAACTATGCCTATTACTTGGAAAAAACCGAAAACGAAGCGTCCGCCACGACGGCGGCGGATGGGGACAATGCCGGCGGATCCAGCGGCTTGAAGGCAAGGGACACAAGCCCCAAGAACACTGCCGATGACACTGCCCCAGGCAAAAGTGCGGCGGAACACCGGGCGCAGAACAAGCAACGTCAGACGATAATCCGACGGCTTGAACGGCAGGAAGCGGAACTGCTAAACGCCGTCGCCGAGTTGGAGGCCGAAAAAGCTCGCTTGGAAGGTGAACTTTCCAGCCCCGAGATTTACTCTGTGGGCGATAAGGCGAAGGCCGTCAAACTAAGGCTGGACGAGTGCGCCGCCGCCATTGCGAGAAAAAGCGGAGAGTGGGAGGCACTTGTCGAAGAGCTGGGGATAGCCAAAAGTGCCCCGTAATTTGGAAGGAGCATCTTCTTTCTAAATAAAAAATCCCCGCCCCAAGGGCTTTTTCACTCTTGGTTTCATTCCGCAAAAAGCATGTTATTGTGACTCTGAACCGTTGCCGTAAGCTCCCTTTGAATGTCCTCCAGCGTGTAGCCCTTGGCAATGAAGTCCAGCACCTGCTTGGCGTTTTCCTCCTTGCCTTCATTTTTGCCTTCGTTTCTGCCTTCGTTGTACCGCACCGTAAGGGCTTCCTCTTGGTTCCATTCCGCGAAAAGCATGTTTATTACCTCCGTACTATTGGTTTCCAAAAACACCTTCAGGATGTCGTTCTCCACGCAGTACCTTACCGCCGCAACAACCGCCTCCTCAAGCCCCATGGTCGCGCGGAACTCCCATATCTTCGATATAAAAACACTGTACCCGCCAAGGGTTTCGCACTTTTCCAGTATCGCGGGGTTGTACCCCTGGTTTATGTTGTACACATGCACCACAAGCTCCAAGGCCGGGCCTTCGCCGCCGCCCGACCTCAAGCCGGCGGTGTCCTTGAACGCGTCGGACAGCCTAAGCACCGAGTGCTCTGGGTATGAGCCCTGCCCGTTGTACAGCACTATGAATATCGGCTCAGGTATCGGTTCGAGCGTGGTTTTGTACCGATCCATGCGGTCGCTTATCTTCTCGTACACCCGCGCGACGTACATCAGCAGGCGCAGCGGCATGTTTGGGTTGATCGTGCTCTGGTGTTCAATCAGCACGATCATGCGGTTGCCAAGGGTAAACGAGACGTCGTTTATCTGGCCCATGAAAAGCGCGTTTGAAAGCGTGTTGATGCTGATGGCGGTATCCGGCGGAAGCTCCACGCCCTCGATAGCGGAGTACAGCTCCCGTAGAACGTCCTCGTCGCTGAAAAGCAGCGAGAACACGCTGTTCTTGTGTTTTTCGTTTACACCCATGTGCGCCCCTCTATTGGGTCAGTGTAGGCCCTTTGTCACGGGAATGCAAGCGGCGGTGGGGCATTCCCGGCACTGGAATCGCCTAGCGTAGCTGGATTGCCAGAAGCGAGAGCCTGTTTCCAGGGTTCTCCAGGTAGGCTACGTGAAAATGCCACCTTCATATGATGCGGTTTAGAACAGAAGAGAGGAGCTTGAGTATGAAGAAATTCCTGGAAATCCAGGTTTGCGACCTGGGCGACTATCCTGGATGGACGCTGTTTCATTTTTTTTGAAATATATGTTCATTTTGACATAATATTTTGAATTTCATAATTACATTCTTAGAAATCATCGTTTACCTACCATGCACCGAATTCCTTTTACGATTTACATGCTAATAGGCAGTAAATCACTTGACAACATTCTTATAGCCAGTCAAAATAGCTAAAAGCACGTTAAATTAACCGTGAACAACTGTCTCGTAGCAGATTATACCGTGAAAGCCTTGTAAAGTTAAAGGCTTCTTGGGGAATGTTGCTTTGAAAATGCTCCCGGTAAAAAACGGCAAGTGAGCCTCCTTGGTTCCTTTGCATGCAAGCCAGGCCAGCCTGTTTCGGCGGCGGCAAGGTTCGTCCCAATGCCTCATAAAAGCGGCTTCCCCGATCTGGGGAAACGGTGATGCTTTGTGCACTACTGTTTTGCTGTGTTAAGGATGATGGTGCCCCTTAGTAAGGAATAAATGTGAGGCCAGGCGGAAAGATGGTAAAGTATATTCCGACAGATCCGAGGCGAGAAATAGTCAGGCTTTCCCCTGTAGGCAACGTTGTTCCTCATGTGTGAAAAACGCGCTGCGTTGACCTATACGCATATAGAGTTGGTTGATGCCATTCTGACACGAATCGAACTTTTTTCCGACGTTTACGATAAAATTTCCAGCTACTTAACCGATGCACTTTGGGATACTTGTGCTATGGTTTTTGTAATATCACCTGGGGCAGCATCAAATTTACACTTGGACATTGTAGATACCATTCAAATTGCTGGTATCAATGGGGAAAGCACGGCTGAGGTAACTGTTGTATCTATTCGCTTTCCAAATGGTGCTGTTATCAAGGATGTTTGGGCTGCAATTTGAGAGATATTTCCTGGGAATGAAATGATAATTGGAATGGATGTTATAACACAAATGAATATCGCCATTACAAATGGCGGGGGGCAAACCCAGTTTTTTTTGCAGTACCTCCATATTGAGAACAGGATTGATTTTGCAAGTTCGCAAAATTAGCAATTCGCTTAAACTTAAAAAGGTAAAATCGTAACTAATGGTTATCATAAAAAACTCGTATTGTACAGGTTGTGGTGCCTGCTATTCTATATGCCCCGTGAGCTGTGTTTCGATGGAGCAGGACTCTGAGGGCTTTTTGTACCCTGTTGCTGATGATAAAAATTGTACGGGGTGTGCAAAATGCGAGAAAAGCTGTCCCGCGATTATATCGAATATTTCCCGAGAGCCATTGAACGTCTTTGCCGCAAAAAATCCTAATGAAGAGATACGTCACCAAAGTTCATCTGGGGGTGTTTTTTCTTTGCTTTCGGAGTGTATAATACAAAAAGGTGGCGTTGTTTTTGGTGCACGATTTAATAATACTTGGGAAGTAATACATGATTATACAGAAACGATGGATGGATTGGTGGCGTTTCGGGGGTCAAAGTATGTACAGAGTGCTACGAGGAACACATATAAGCAAACAAGAGAGTTTCTGGAAAGTGGCAGGAAAGTTCTTTATAGTGGAACTCCATGTCAAATAGCTGGGTTAAAGGCGTTTTTGCAAAAAGATTATATTGATCTTTTGACGGTTGACTTTGTCTGCCATGGGGTGCCAAGTCCTCTTGTCTGGAAAAAATATCTAAATGAAATTATTTGCAACAAATTTTATAAATTACAGGATATTTCAAATATCGAATTTCGTAACAAGAAATATGGATGGGGGAGAGGGATATATCATTTTGTCATTACATTTAGTGATAAAAAAACATTTTCATCTGTTACTGGAACAAACAGTTATTTAATGGGTTTTAGCAGGGATTTATATCTGCGACATTCTTGTCATAATTGTTTGGTTAAGTCGTTTAAGAGTGGTAGCGATATTACAATCGCAGATTATTGGGGAATAGGAAATATCTTGCCTGAATTTGACGACAAGAAAGGTGTAAGTCTTGTAATGGTAAATTCAGAGCAAGGCAAAGAGGTTTACGAGATACTAAATAAAAATGACCAAGAAACAACATATCTTCAAGCGCTTGCGCATAACCCTATGATCGAAAAATCGGCAGGTTTGCATAAAAAACGAGTTTTATTTTTCAAAAATTTACACAATGAAACAGTAATTTCATTAATTGACAGGCTGATTCTTGATAGCTGTCATTTAAAAATGAAAAGGATGATTAGTGTGCTTTTATGGAAATCAGGATTGTTTTTTATTTTTAGATCGCTCATTAGACGATAGAAGAACAAGCCTGACAGCGTATGAATTTTCTAGAATATTGTTATATAAAAATATTCAGGATATGAATAACAAATGTCCTCAAATACCTCCCGTATAGCTAAAAACACACTTGCGCTCTACCTTCGGCAGATAATAGTTATGCTGGTAAGCCTGTATACCGTGCGGGTGGTGTTGGAAATTTTGGGTGCAGAGGATTATGGCATTTACAATGTAGTAAGCGGTTTAGTAGTTTTATTTACTTTCCTGAATGTAGCCATGACAAATGCAATCCAACGGTTTCTGAGTTTTGCCTTAGGGCAAAATGATATGGAAAAGGCAAGAGATGTGTACAGTGCAAGTTTTGTTATTCATGCATTGATTGCTGTACTGGTTATCATTCTTGCGCAAACTGTTGGACTATGGTTTTTCCATACTTGGCTTAATATTCCGCCAGAAAGACAGGAGGCGGCTTTTGTCGTGTATCAGTTTTCTATCGTGGCGGCGGTAATAGGTATCTTCCAAATTCCGTATGGAGCCACCATCGTTGCCCATGAAAAAATGTCTTTTTTTGCAATGCTTAGTATTATTGATGTGGCATTGAGATTGGGTATCGTATTTTTGCTACCAGTAGTCATATTTGACAGTTTGGTGACATACGCTTTTCTTCTTTGTGTATCTAGGGTTATTCTTTTTTTGATACGAAAGATATATTGCAACAAAACATTTGAAATTGCACATTTTAGATTTTGTAAAGATAAAAAGTTGTTTCGGCAGCTTTTGAATTTTTCAGGCTGGACTGTTTATGGCGGTTTGGTCAATGTAAGTAGAAATCAAGGTTTAAACGTATTAATAAATGTTTTTCATGGTGTTATTGTGAATGCCGCCATGGGGATTGCAGGACAAGTAAGTTCGGCGGTACATATGTTTGTGGCCTATCTTCAAGCCGCATTTAATCCACAAATAGTCAAGTCATATTCCGCTAGAGACCATGTATATTTTATGCGTCTTATATTTACTGCCTCTAAACTGTCATTTTATATGTTACTTTTCTTGGTGTTGCCTTTATATATAAATGCCGATTTTGTCTTGCGAATATGGCTAGGAACCGTGCCTGAATACGTTGTTGTATTTACCCAAGTGATCTTGCTTTTTTTATTAACAGAGACAATCATCGAACCTTTGCGGATGTCAATACAAGCAACTGGAGATATAAAAAAGTATCAGCTTATTCAAAGTTCCTTTATATTTGCTGTTTTGCCCTTAGCTTTATTGTTTTTGTGGATTGGTTTTAGTCCTGTGTGGGTATTAGTTGCAAAAACAGGCCTAAATGTTTTAAGCTTCGTTTGGCATATGTTTTTCTTGGGAGAAAGAATAAAACTTCCAGTTTGGGATTTCATTCGTAAAGTGATCGTGCCAATTTTTATTATTACAGGAATTTCAAGTTTTATAACTATTCTTTTGCATGGGTTAATTACTGATGGCTGGAGTAGTTTAATCGCATCTTGTGTCATTTCAACTATAAGCATAGGTTGTTTGGTGTACTGGGTGGGTTTAAATAAAAAGGAAAAATATTTGTTGCAAACGTGGACTAAAAAAATAATAAGAGTGGGTAGATAATGAAACTGTCTAATTTAAGAAAAGAAAAGAGTGAGGAAAAAATCTTCCTTATAGCCGATGTAATTAATTGTACTAAAGAAAATGAGCCTGACCAGACAGTCTGGGTCTCTATTCCCAACCAATATGGGGAATATCTTAGTGATAATCGTTATGACGGCTTTCTGGTTGCGTTGTTATACCCTGCGATGGTTTATGGGGAAGATATTGAAGTTGATGGAATTGTTTCAAAACGGTTGCTACGGAACATAAATAAATTTGTACAGGATATTTTACTGGCATATGATTCTAAATTGCATAAGATTAATATTTCAGCTAAGGAAACGACAAATGAAATATTGTCAACGGCAAAACATATTGGTACAGGTTTCTCAGGTGGAGTGGATTCCTTTTCCACCATTTACGATAATTTCGTTTTGGAAAATGATCCAGAATATAAGATAGATAGTTTGGTTTGTCTTAATGTCGGCTCGCATGGTACGTTTGGTGATGAAAAGACCAAGAAGTTATTCCAAAATCGATATAATTTTTTGAAAAGGTACGCCGACATAGTTGATTTGCCGTATATCCCTGTTGATTCAAATATACATTATTTTTGTAAAGAACATTATTATACTTGTATATTGACACTTGTCGCTGGAATTCTGTGTATGCAAAATGCCTTTGTTAGATATTATGTTGCCTCATCGACAGGGGATTACAAACAATGGACTAAAACAATCATATCGCAAAAGGGGATTAATATAGACGAATTTAGCGAACCGTATTTGTTGCCTTTATTGTCTACTGAAACAACGGAGTTTATCTCCGATGGTATACAGTATACAAGATGCCAGAAGACCATCCGTATTTCTAGTTATCCATTGACAAAACATTTCCTTGATGTTTGTATGAATGAGCCTCAGAAAAAAAATTGTGGTGTGTGTAAAAAATGTGCGCGAGTGGGATTGACACTTTCTGTAGTTGATAAGCTTGATGAATACAAGGACGTTTTTAATGTTGAATCATTCAGGAAGAATGGGCGATGGTTAATGAGTAGAGCAATTATAACATACAAAACAGATTTTTTTATGGGTGAGATTGTAGATTTCGCAAGAGAGCATGGAAAAAAATACCCAAACCGTTTTCTCTTTTTTCCAATTTGCGTTGTGGTATTTGCATTTGGATATCTAAAACGTAGAGGGGTCAAGGAGTTTCACAATGCAGTTAGAAGATTGTTGATCAAGATCAGGCAAGAAAGATAGGAAGTAAGGAGGTTTAAAAAAAATGAAAAGATTAGGGGTTCAAATATGAAAATAGGTATCATAACATTTCATTATGCCACTAACTATGGTGGTGTACTACAGGCTTTTGGATTGTATAACAAATTAATAGAGTTATTCCCTTCCAGCGAGGTATATATTGTCGATTACGATAACCGCCCTTTTGAACGTGCAAGGAGAAGCCAGGGGGTAATATATCAATTCATTTCTTCAATTACTAAGATGATCGTAATGACGTTTTCTATGAAAAGCAGATTGTTTTTTAGAATATTTATCAAAAAATATTTTAGATTGATTAATATTAATAATATTCAAGAACTTGATTATCTCGTGTGTGGTAGCGATCAGATATGGAATCCAAAGCTTACTAGAGGTCTTGTTCCGCACTATTTTGGACATATTAAGGGGTTTACAGGAAAAACAGTAATTTACGCTGCAAGTGACGGTGGCTATCTTGGAGATGCCGACCCAGAGTTGCTTAGAAAATATCTGGCTAATATAACCGCTATTTCGGTTAGGGAATCCACAATGCTTCCATTATTAAATCATTATGCTAAAAACGTTTCGGTTGTATCTGATCCAGTTTATTTATTTGATGTAAGTTTCTGGAAAGAATTTGCGTCAAAACGAAAATGTCAAAAATATATATTGATATATTGTTTATCAAGTGATGACAATATATTGCGAGATGCTTATAAATTGGCAAGTCAAAAAAAACTTAGGATAATACAAATAAAGGCACTTTATCCTATTAAAGACATATTTAGGAGCAAACATAAAGTAGTTCAACCAAGCTTGCCTGACTTTTTGTCATGGTTTCTTTATGCAGAATATATTTTTACGAATTCTTTTCATGGCTTGGCATTCTCAATAATTTCCAATAAACAATTCTATGTATATCAATTGAATAACAAATTGAACAATAGGATACATTGTGTCTTGTCTGAATTTAATATTACTAATCGTTATGGTTCTTTTTTCGATGTAGATGCATTGGAAAATATAGATTATGATATTATAAATGATTTGCATGCAAAAAAACGAAAAACAGCTATTGAATTTTTAAAAGCCAATTTGAGTGATGTGCTTTAAAAGCTAAAAAAACATAATCAACGGGATTAATTATGAAGCCCTTGTATAAAATAGCGATTTCCAAAAATGATATCTTTACTATATCGAAAATCAGTATTTTTATGTTGTTTTTGCTTATGCTTTGGTCAATGCTTCCGTGGTTTGCATGGGGGCATAGAAGAGAATTTATGCTTACTGCTTTTAGCAGTTGTTTTTTGTTGCTTAGATTTGTTTTGTTTGCTAGAGATCATAATAAACAAACAATAGTTTATTCTGTTTTAATTGTCATTGCATTTGCATTTCTAGTTAATTTTATGGTGCGGTTGCGTAATGCAGGGGGACTATTACATATTTTTAATTTTTTTCGTGTCGTTCTGGTATTTGTCTTTGTTATGGCGATGAATAGGGATGAGAAAAATCAGATTGTAACTATGACAACGAGCCTGTATGCTTGGATCATGGGAATATCCATGGGGGCATATCTGCTTTTTCTTGCTGGGGTTAACTTGCCATATTCAATTTTAACTGTGGATAACCCGTTTTATCCTCCATTTAGAAATTACAGATTGTTTATTTTATTGGATTACGGTGGTTTAAGGGGTCTTTCCCAAAGATTTCAGTCAGTCTTTCCCGAGCCTGGAGATGTTGGCAATGTTTCAGCTCTTTTGCTTTATATCAACCGATATGAATTAAAAAGAAAAAGTGTTCTAATTATTTTTATCTCAGTGCTTTTGTCTTTATCTCTCGCAGGTTTTATTTTAATGTTTTTTGGATATATTATACAAATGATAGTAAGGAGTAAAAAAATATATAAAACATTATTGAAAATCACTGTAATAACGATGTTATTGGTTAGTATAGGGTTTATTTATTATACCATGAATCCGGAAAGTTTGTTCTCTAGGTTAATACTGAGTAGGTTGGAAATTGATGATGAAGGGGGTATTGTTGGAAATAATAGAGTAACTGAACATTTTGACCGGTTTTATGAGACACACTTTCTTACTTCAACAGAGAATATGTTATGGGGGATAAACTTGACGGATGGCGAGCGATGGGTTCTCTTTGGAAGAGGTGGGGTGAATTCTTATAGGGTATTTTTGCTCAATAATGGTATTGTAGCTTTAATGTTGTTATTTTTTATGTTTTTTAGTATTGTGGCTATTACGCCATCACGTTTGGGTTTCGGTTTACTTGTTTTATACAGTGTTGCTTTCCTGCAACGTACTCAAACTCCTTTCTGGGAAATGACATTGTTTCTTTTTGTAGGAGCAGTACAATATTTCCATACAAGCCTTGCAAAATTTCAGCCTCGCGGGAGCAAGCGTAGGTATTTGAAGTTGCATTTTTCGCAATCTGCAAGTTCGTAGGGTTGTAAACCACGAGGCCTTTTATTTTAAAAATCGGATTTTACAATGTTAAGTTGGTTCCTCATAAAAAAATGAGGCTGACTTTGTTGAATGTGCATAAAAGAGGCAGATGAAAAAAATAGCAATAATTATTGGTGATATAACTAGGCTTGCGGGAACAGAACGAGCGGTGTGTAACCTTTCAAACTTGTTGTCTGAGTCTCGGAAGTATGATGTCTTGATAATCAGTGCATATTCTTTTGCGGGTCAAAATTTAGCTTACAATGTAAATAGTAATGTATCAGTTTTACATTTGGGATTACCTTTAATAAAAAATAAAATAGTAAAATTTAAATTGTACTGCACTCTCTTAAAAAAAATAAATAAAATTTGTATTGAAAATAATGTAAACGTTATATTAGGAACAGCGCATGCTTTTAATGTGCTTTTGTTTTTTCTAAAAAATGGGATAAAGCTTGTTGCATGTGAACATTATGGTTTTATGGAACCTAGATTATATTTAAGGATGATTAAGAGAATAGTGTATCCATATCTAGATGCAGTTGTTGTGTTGACAAAGACGGATATAAAAAACTATTTATTTCGTAAAAACGTAAGGGCAATACCTAACTCATTGTCATTTTTAGCAGATAAACAAGCAACATTAAACAACAAAGTGATTTTGGCTGTTGGAAGTCTAATTGAAAGAAAAGGATTTGACTTGTTAATAGATGCAATATCTTTAATTAAAGATATTTGTTTCGGTTGGGAAGTAAAAATAATTGGTTCAGGTGAAGTTGAAGATAAATTAAAGAAGCAAATATTGTCCATGAAACTTACTGATATAGTAAAAATATATCCACCTACAAACGAAATTTTGCAGGAATATTTAAATGCCAGCATATTTGTCTTGAGTTCGCGGCAAGAGGGATTTGGATTGGTTATTATTGAGGCTCAATCGTGTGGATTACCAGTAATTAGTTTTGATTGTCCCAAAGGTCCTAAAGAAATTATTAATCATAATGAAGATGGAATGCTTGTAAAAGCAGAGAATACAAGTGAACTATCCAAGGCTATTTTAGAGCTTATAAAAAACCAAGAAAAAAGAATAGAATTGGGTAAGAATGCTTTGCAAAATAGTAAAAAATATTTGCCTGAAAATATTTTTATTTTGTGGGATACGTTACTAAGCGAAATGTGAATTAATAATTCTTTGATTAAGAAAAATTTCAATTTGTAAATTGGTAAATAGCAGAGTGTATAGATTGAGAAATGATAAAATAGCCATATCGATAATCATTCCTACTTATAAACCTCAAAATTATATAATAGAATGTTTTGAATCAATAGAAAACCAGTGCTTTGAAAAAATAAACTTTGAAGTTATTGCTGTGCTTAACGGGGAGCGTGACCCCTATTATTCGTTTCTTGAAAAATATTTACTACAGTGTAATTTTAACTATAAATTATTTTACAGTGATGTTAAAGGGGTATCTAATGCGCGTAATATTGGAATCGAAGAATCTGTAGGTAAATATTTGGCTTTTGTCGATGATGATGATATAATTTCAAGTGACTATCTGCAGGGACTGTATGATATTGCAAGAAAAGATAAAATTCCGTTATCTTACATGAAAGGATTTGTTGGAGAGATAACAAATACTAAAAATTATTATATTGCTAATGTATATAAAAAAATGATGAATAAAAAACTAACAATATTAAACGTGCGGTCGTATTTTGCAAGTCCTTGTTATAAATTGATTGCCCGTGAATTAGTTGGGACACATAGATTTGATCTAAGATTTCAAAATGGAGAAGATTCATTATTTATGTTTGCAATTTCTAAAAAAAAAATGGAGTTTCAATTTGCTGATAAAAGTGCTATTTATTATAGAAGGATAAGGGATAATTCACTTACAAATAGAAAAATGAGTTTAATATATATGATAGGAAATTGTTGTAGGCTGATATTTGTTACAATTGGAACTTATAATAAATCTCCAGAAAGATATGATTTTATTTTTTTTGTTTCTAGGATATTGGCTTATATAAAAAGTGTTTTGCATAAATATTTTGTATGATTGCGTTGTTGAATAGGTCATATTTCTTTGAATATAAATTTTCTTTGTCTTTTGTATTAAATAATTATGCTTAATAAAATAAGAGGGTTGTGAGCATGTCTAGTTTTGATTTTTTCTTGAAGAAGGTGTCCGATAAAACTGTTAAGGTGGGTATTATTGGACTTGGTTATGTGGGACTCCCTCTAGCGGTTACTTTTGCACTTAAAGACGTTGAGGTGTTGGGTTTTGAAAAAAATGGGGAAAAGGCAAAATTCGTAAATATTGCACAAAATTACATCGGGGACGTGACAGACGATGATCTTCTTACAGTTGTCAAAAAAAGAAAGAAAATTTCTGCTACTACGGATTTTTCTCGAATAAAGGAATGTGATGCGGTTATAATTTGTGTGCCGACACCGTTAGATAAATTCAAAAAACCAGATATGTCTTATATTGAGCAGTCCTGTATTGACATTGGTAGAAATATGAAGTCTGGAACGTTTATAAGTCTGGAAAGTACCACGTACCCAACCACGACGGAAAATTTCATGAAACCTATAATTGAACAAGAATCGGGAATGCAGGAGGGAAAAGATTTCTGGTTATGTTTTAGTCCTGAACGAGTTGATCCAGGAAATAAGGATTACAAAACCCATAATACGCCCAAAGTTGTGGGTGCTCTTGGAGACGAGGCAAAACAAATTGCCGTGGCATTATATTCCCTTGCTATACAACATTTACATGTAGTATCTTCGCCACGTATTGCCGAAATGGTTAAGATTCTTGAAAATACCTATAGGCTTGTGAATATTTCATTGATTAATGAACTCGCACTTTTTTCGGGAAGGATCGGTATCGATATATGGGAGGTAATAGAAGCAGCAAAGACAAAACCGTATGGATTTCAGCCCTTTTATCCAGGGCCAGGCATAGGTGGGCATTGTATTCCCCTGGATCCGTTTTATCTTGAATACATTGCAAAGAGCCAAAATTTTGATCTCTCAATGATACACACTGCTGGTGCGATAAATGATTTAATGCCCCATCGTATGATGATAAAAATTTCCTTTGCGCTAAACCGACAAAAAAAAGCAATAAATGGTTCGACTATTTTATTTCTTGGTATTGCATATAAGCCAGACATTGATGATGCTAGGGAAAGTCCAGCGTTATTAGTGATGGAGCAAGTAGCAAAAAAGGGGGCAAATGTTTTATATCATGATCCTTATATTCCAGAGACTATTGACGGACATGGGGGTAGATACTTGAGTCTTGAATTAACAGATGAGTTACTTGCAAGAGTTGATTGTGTGGTCTTTACGACGAATCATAGCTGTTTTGATCCAAGAAAGATAGTTGAAAAAGCAAGGTTAGTCGTGGATATGCGGAATGTGGTGAAGAACGTGTCAATCGAAGATGGAAATGTATTTAAATTTTGATTGCTTTGAGAGGTAAAGTGTTATGATATCTGTCATTTGCCCTGTATACAATGAGGAAAAATACATAAGTAAATGCATAGAGTCTATTTTACTCCAAGATTACCCGCTGAATAATATGGAGGTAATATTTGTAGATGGGGGTAGTAAGGATAATACACTTGATATAATAAATCAATATGCAGAAAGATATAAATTTATAAATGTGATTAATAATAATGATAGAATTGTTCCCATTGCTATGAATATAGGGATAAAATCTGCCAAAGGAGCAATTATTGTAAGGCTGGACGCTCATGCGGTATATGCAAAAAATTATATTTCTGCACTCACGGAGAAACTTTTTGAACTGAATGCGGATAATGTTGGTTGTGTATGTAAAACAGATGTTATAAATAAGAATTCTAAAACGCTTGTGATAAAAGAAATATTGAGCAATAAACTTGGAGTTGGTAATTCTTTATTTAGATTGGGTATTAATAAAATAAGCGAGGTAGATACGGTTCCATTTGGTTGTTGGCAAAAAAAGATATTTGATAAGTATGGGTATTTTGATAGTAGGTTGATTCGCAACCAAGATATTGAAATGAACAAAAGAATAAAAAGGGGAGGAGGCAAAATATATATTATACCAGATACTTATTGTACATATTTTGCAAGGGAAACATTTGTAGAAATAGCAAAAAATAATTTTAACAACGGAAAATGGAATATATTGACTGTTTATCTTACGAAGCAATTTGATTCTCTTTCGGTACGTCATTTTATTCCTATGGCGTTTATGTTGTCAATAATATTACCGATTGTATTTTGTATTTTTTTATCCGAATTATTATTATTTTCTTTTCTTTCGATGTCATTGTATTTTATATTAATTTTTTTTGTTTCTGTCATTTTGGGTGTAAAGAAAAAATTAAATATTTTATATCTTTTAACTGGTTTCACAGTTCTCCATTTTTCATATGGTATAGGTTCACTAGTGGGTGTTCTGAAAGTATGCGCATTGGTATTATGCCCGTTTAAAAAAAATAAAATATGATACGTTTTTTTGATATTATTTTGTCTGCGATAGCAATAATAGTACTTTTTCCATTGATGATTCCTGTAATGATAATTTTAAAATTAACAGGCGAACATGATATATTCTATAGACAAACACGAATAGGTAAAAAAGGAAAGCCTTTTCAAGTGTTAAAATTTGCAACAATGCTTCGAGATAGCCCAAATATGCAGGGAGGACTTATTACTGCACCTAATGATCCTCGTTTATTGCCTATGGGAAAATTTTTGAGAAAAACAAAAATTAATGAATTGCCTCAACTTTTTAATATTTTTGTTGGTCAAATGAGTGTTGTTGGATATCGACCATTTGCCGAAAAACATTACGCTGTATATTCGAATGAAGTAAAACAGCATATTAATACTATTAGGCCAGGATTGACGGGTATAGGTTCAGTTGTTTTTCACAATGAAGAAAAAATATTACATTCTGTTTTCGATCGAGATTATTTTCATGATGAAATTATTACGCCCTTTAAGGGAAAATTGGAATGTTGGTATGTCAAAAATCAGTCTATAAAAAATTATTTTTTTATTATCATGTGTACAATATTAGTAATGATAAATTCAAAAAGAATTTTTCTGGTAAAATATTTTTTTGACCTACCAAATATACCAGATGAGCTTAAAGATTATATCTAAGGATTAAAAGCGGATAAAGATGAAAGGTTGGAAATATTATAATCACGCTTTGCTTCCTGCTACCGCTCCACATATTCCAGTAGATACGTCTTTAATAAAAAATACTGGTGGCTGGGGATTGCGGGTATTATTTGCGAGATGGACAAGCCATTATGATTGTGGCCATGAGACTGATTGGTGGTTCTGTGTGAAAGATAAACCTTTCGATATATCGGGACTCAATGCAAATAGAAGACGTAAAATAAATTTAGGAAATAAAAATTTTGAAGTGTGTATTATAAACCCCAATGAATATGCTGAACAATTGACCAATATTCTAATGGAGGCCAATGCAAGTTATCCTATAGTGAACAAAAAGAAATATAGTAAAATAGAACTGAAAAACGAATTTGAATACCAAACATTTGATAACAGAATTTTTTATGGAGCGTTTTCAAAACTCACAGGTAATTTATGTGGATATACGGTTATTAATAATGAAAATGATGGTTGTATCGGCTTGGAAACACATAAATCGATACCAGAATACGAACGTTTAAATGTTAATGCAGCACTAATATACAAAGTCATAATGGATTATAATTTTAAGCTGTCTAAGAAATATTATATTAATGATGGTGAAAGAAACGTGTTGCATACTACAGGATTTCAGGCATATCTTGAAAAATATTTTGGATTTAGAAAGGCATATTGCTATTTACACTTAAAGTATTGTCTTTGGCTAAGACTTTTTGTTGCTTTATTATTTCCACTTCGGAAATTTCTATTTTCTTTCAAAAAGAACAGATTGATAATATTGTTTTGTGCGATATTACGTATGGAAGAAATTAGTCGTAATCGAATTGAAAAGTATGGGAAAAAAAGTGAATAAATCAATATATTTATTGTATGCATATGACGAAAATGCGAAAACGGTAAAAATTTCAGAAAATTCATATGAGTCGTCTATTCACAAATTGGGTTTAATCAACAAATGGAATATTGTTACTTTTGGAAGTGCATATAAGCTTTCTATATCGAATGGAAGCGAGATAGTACATACTTCAATATTTATGAAGCATTGTTTTAAGTTTCCATTTATGAAGAAAAATGATATCATAATTGGCCCATGTGTTACGATACAAAAATATCGTGGACAGGGACTATATCCTTTTGCTATAAGGAAGATATCAAACTGGTATAAATTAATGGGATTTAACGATAAAGTATATTTATTAATAGAAGAATCCAATGTGCCCTCTAGGCGTGGGGCAGAAAAGGCGGGATGTGTGGTAATAGGTAGAATAAAGAAAACAAAAATTCTGAAAATATATAAATGTGTCTGATACGCATTGTGGTCAACCAATATATCTTAATGATTTACGTATAATATTTTGTAATAATTATGAATCGTAATCGAGAAATTACTGCTTTTATAAAATCACTTTACCATCAACAGTCGCCTGTTTTGCTGCATTGTCCCGAGTTTCTCGGCAATGAAAAAAAATATCTTTCAGAATGTATTGATACAAAATACGTTTCCTATGTTGGGCGTTTTGTTGTCGATCTGGAAGATAAAGTGAAGGAGATAACAGGTGCAAGGCATGCTGTAGCCTTGGTTAATGGAACATCTGCCTTGCATATGCTTTTGTTGGCTATAGGAATAGAACCTGGAGATGAAGTTATTACACAGTCTTTGTCTTTTGTAGCGACATCTGCAGCGATAGCCCACGCACAAGGCACGCCAATATTCGTTGATGTAGAACAAAATACACTGGGCATGTCTCCAGAAAGCCTTGAGAATTTTCTTGCTGACTACACTAAAGTTAAAGACGAAAAATGTTTTAATAAAAAAACAGGTAAACGAATAAAAGCAGTCATACCTATGCACACTTTCGGCCATCCTGTAAGGATAGATGAAATAAAAATGATATGTGACAAATACTCTGTGTCATTAATAGAGGATGCGGCCGAATCTCTTGGAAGTTTCTATAAGGATAAACATACGGGCACTTTTGGAAAAGGTGCGGTATTGAGTTTTAATGGGAATAAACTGATAACAACTGGCGGTGGCGGCATGGTCATCACTGACGATGAAATAATTGCAAAAAGGATAAAATATATTTCAACTACTGCAAAACGCCCCCATCCTTGGGAATTTTACCATGATGAAATAGGGTATAATCTACGTATGCCCAGTCTCAATGCCGCAATTGGGTTTGCGCAGCTTGAATATTTCGATCTTTTGCTTGAGAGCAAGCGAAAGGTGGCATGTTTATATCAGGATTTTTTTAATGGTATGGAGATTCAATTTGTTACAGAACCTGATAAAGCAAAATCAAATTATTGGTTAAACGCTATTCTCTTTGATGATCGTAAAGGACGAGACGAATTTCTCGAATATTCTAACGGCAATGGTGTTCAGGTGCGGCCTGCGTGGACATTGCTTCACACATTGCCTCCATACCAATATTGCCAACATACGGAAACACCTAATGCTGAATACATTGCGGATCGTCTTGTAAACATTCCAAGCAGTGTTAGGATGGGTTGATATGCAAAATACTCTCTCCCTCATTGGTCGTACCGAACCTTTGTTCTCTAAGGATATTGCTGTTCACGAAACAGAAATATCCGCTATCGTAGCTTCTGCTCGTATTCTTGTTATTGGTGGCGCAGGTTCCATTGGCTCAGCTGTGGTTTGTGAACTTTTCAAACGTAGTCCTAAGTTGCTGCATGTTGTGGATATTAGTGAGAATAACATGGTAGAACTTGTCCGTGATATTCGCAGTTCGTTGGGCTATATTGGTGGCGAATTTGCCACATTCGCCATTGATTACGGCTCGAGTATTTTTGATTCTTTTATGATGTGTGGACAATACGATTATGTGTTTAATCTATCGGCTTTAAAGCATGTGCGGAGCGAAAAAGATCCGTTTACCTTAATGCGAATGATAGATGTAAATATTTTCAATACTGATAGAAGTATGGAGCAGGCAAAGAGAAGGGGAGCAATAAAATATTTTTGTGTTTCCACTGATAAAGCGGCAAACTCTGTCAATATGATGGGGGCTTCCAAGCGTATCATGGAAATGTTTTTAATGCGTCGGTCTTTGGACTTACCTGTTTCCACTGCCCGTTTTGCTAACGTTGCATTTTCAGACGGTAGTCTACTTTACGGCTTTAATCGTCGTATAGAAAAGGGACAGCCTCTTTCTGCACCTAATGATGTGCGACGCTATTTTGTAACTCCACAGGAGTCGGGAGAATTGTGCCTTATGTCCTGCCTGCTTGGGGATAATCGGGACATATTTTTTCCTAAACTGGACTATAATCTCAATATGCTAACCTTCAGCGAAATAGCGGAGCGTTATCTTAAAAATTTAGGCTACGAGCCTGTTCAGTGCGAGAGTGAAGACGAAGCTCGTGGACGTATCCAAGAGCTGAAGGCAGGAAAAAAATATCCTGTGTATTTTTTCAAAAGTGATACCACTGGAGAAAAGGATTTTGAGGAATTCTATACGGAAAAAGAGAATCTTGATATGGGGAGGTTTGCTACTATAGGTATCATAAAGAATAATGCACTATATGATGAACAAAAACTTATAACTTTTACGGAGGCCATTCGAGCATTGCGGGAAAAAGGGGAATGGACACGTTCAGAATTGATAGAACTGTTTAATTTTATGATTCCAGAATTTAACCACAAGGAAACAAGTAAATTCCTTGATGGAAGGATGTAAGAGTGAATGGACAGGCATAACCAACAAGGATGTTTGCGTATCAAAATGCAAATGAAAATAAAAAAAAGGGATTGTATTTGTGTGGTTTTGCTATTCATGTTGGCGTTGCCACTAGCTGGTCGTAATATGGATATTATTCAATGTAGCGACAATAATGATACCAATATTGCAATCATTCGGGATCGGAAAAATTTTGTTTACTATATATGACTTTGGAGCTGTCGGTGATGGCGAGACTTGTGACTTATTAGCTATTTTGGAGGCTCATAGGGAGGCCAACAGACTAAACAAGCCAGTTCGTGCCGATCACGGTGCGACATATTATATTAGTGGCATGGCTCGAACCGTAACAATTCAAACGGACACGGACTGGCGAGATGCGAATTTTATTATAGATGATCGAAATGTATCAAACCCCAATACGTGGGTATTCAGGGTAACAAGCAGACATGCGGTACAGACATTGGGTGATACTGTAACCTCGTTGACGAGAGGGCAGGCAAATTTAGGGCGAGCATTTGAACATCCCTCATTAATTAGGGTGGAAAATAACATGGTTAGGAGGTTTATCAGGCGTGGTGGAGACCAGGATAGTGGGCGGCCACAGAGAGAGGTTTTCATTGTGGACATTGATGGGAATGTTTGCTCGACAACACCCATTCTTTGGGACTATGAGCGAATAACCGCCAGTACCATTCGTCCTATTGATGCCACTCTATTAACAATCACTGGTGGAATATTTACGACAATCGCGAACCAGAGTTATCCGTTGGAAACTTATCATGCACGCAATATCCTAATAGAACGCTCGAATATAATGCTGGATGGTTTTCGACACTATGTCGTTGGGGACTATAGAGCCTCACCATATTTTGGTTTGCGGGTTCATGATGCAGCGAATGTGACAATTCAAAACAGTTATTTTACAGGACTTAGGCGCTCTGTGCATGGTACGTATGGAATCACTGCGACTCGAGCCGTGAATCTTGTTCTTAGGAATGTCAGGCAAACAAACGATATAACCGATGCGGCTTTTTGGGGCATTTTTGGATCTAATGAAAGCAAAAATATTATATTTGACAATGTTCACCTGTCGCGTTTCGATGCTCATAGAGGAACCCATAATGCGACCATCAAGGACAGCACGCTTGGCCTCGCAGGAATACAAATCATAGGTTCGGGATTGTTAACTGTAGAAAATACTACCATAATTGGTACCAACACGTTTATCAATCTACGACCAGATTTTGGTTCGACATGGGACGGTGAGATTGTGATTAGGAATGGCACATTTCACCCAAATCATAATACAGCTACAATTATCGGTGGTAATAATAATGGGGCTTGGGATTTTAGGTACCAAACATTCTTGCCACGTAAAATAACAATAGACGGTTTAAGAGTGATTGACACGCAATTAAATCAGAGCAACAGTGCTTTGCGTATCTTTGCGCCGTTTGTGCAAACCTACAACGCTCGATTTCCACTTATTTTGACCGAGGAAGTATACATCAGGAATCTAAATCGGGACAATGGCTTCGGCTTTATTATCAGCACAAATAGCTGGTTTAATGATGTCATGTTTTTCCTGAATTAATGAAAATATTTTTAGAAATAAAAATAACCCGCAGAATATGCAATAATAAAAAGATATTTTTTTCCTCGAATCTATAGTAAACTGCTTTAATGCCTACCTTATTCCCTAATTTTAAGGGTAACCCCCCAGCTTTGCCAGGGGACTTCCAATGGTTGACATTTACGGCGACATAAAAAACTTCAGTGTGAATGCCAAATGACAGGCTGAAATAGCGTATGTGCAACTGACAAAAGTCAATGGCAGGATAAGAACGTGGAGGCAATCAGGCGATGTATACGTAAAGTAGGAAACTGTGGCCAAACGGCTGGAATAGCGGGAGATACTTTCAGGTAGACTATACTCTGCCGCCTTTAGGCGGCTCAACAACGATGTCAGGAAGAAGACAAGCGGGGTAAAGCGGCACATAGTGGTGGACACGATGGGACTTTTGCATGGTTTTTTGGTAACGAGAGTGGATACGCTCGACTGCAACGGGGCGATAGAGATGGTCGGCCTGCATCTTGAGGGTCTTTTGTCCGTGGAGAGATTCATGGTGGACGGCGGTTAAGCGGTGAGGGGTTTGCGGCGGTGATAAAGGGTCTCACTGGCGCGGAGGTGGTCAAGCGCAACGAGGTTGGCAAGTTCGTAGTGCTGCACAAGCGTTGGATAGTGGAGCGAGCTTAGGGTGGCTGGACGATTACCGCTGGCTGTGGAAGAACTGCGAGCGTACCCTACACAAATCATGCCGAATGATGGTGTTGGCATTTATCTCTATCTACTTGAGAAGATTTTGAATGGTCTCTAAGAGGCTTTATCCTTTGGTTTTGTTAACATTTAGTTGTTACAGCCCACTAGTCGTAATGATGTGGTGTATTTTCAGTCTAACAATTCCACAAGGACATTATTGAAGCGGCTGCTCGTACTGATGATAAAACCTTGGCCACTATCCCGAGTTAGATTTCTGATGCACACTTCCTCGGTCAAAACAAGTGGGAATTGGGCGTTAGTGGCTTGTACAAACGGCGCAAAGATACGCAAAGCGTTGTTGCTCTGATTCAATTGAGTGTCAACCACCCTTAAGCCGTCTATCGTTATTTTTTGGGGCAAGAATGTTTGATACCCAAAATCCCAAGTTCCGTCATTGTTGCCATCAATAATTGTGGCCGTGTTGCTAGTTGGGTGGAATGTACTATTCTTAATCACAATATCACCGTTCCATGTTGAACCAAAATCGTATCGCAGGGATATAAATGCGCTGCTACCAATTATGGTAGTATTTTCGACCGTCAGTAACCCCGAGCCTATAATTTGTATTCCTGCGAGACCAAGTGTGCTGTCCTTGATGGTTGCATTATGGGTTCCTCTATGTGCATCGAAGCGCGATAAATAAACATTGTCAAATATAATGTTTTTGTTTTCATTGGATCCAAAAATGCCCCAAAAAGCTGAATCTGTTATGTCGTTTGTTTGCCTGACGTTCCTTAGAACCAGGTTCACGGTTCGAGTCGCTTCGATATCATATGTACCTTGTACAGAACGTCTAAGTCCCGTAAAATAACTGTTCTGAATTGTTACATTTGCTGCATCACGAATAATTAACCCAAAATATGGCGAGGCACCATAATCGTCAACAACATAATGCCTAAAACCATCTATCACGGTATTTGAGCGTTCTATTAGGATGTTGCGTGCGTGATAAGTTTCTGATGGATAATTATGGTTTGCGATTGTTGTAAATATTCCTCCTGTGATTGTTAGCCGTTCGGTGTCAATAGGACGAATAGCACTAGTAGTTATTTGTTCATAGTCCCAAAGAATGGGTGTTGTTGGACAAACATTTCCTGTAATATCTACAAGGAAAACCTCTCTCTGAGGATATCCACCATGCTGACCTTCACCACGCCTGATAAACCTTCTCGTCGTGATATCTTCGACCTTAACCAATGAACGATGTTCAAATGTTCGTCCGAGACTTATTTGTCCTCTTGTTAGCGAGGTTACGGTGTTACCCAATGATTGTATTGCATAACGGCTAGTTACGTGAAATACCCATGCCGTTGGATCCGACACATTTCGATCGTCTATAATAAAGCTTGCATCTCGCCAGTCCGTGCTTGTTTGAATTGTTACGGTTCGGGCTATGCCGCTAATATAATATGTTGCTCTATAATCGGCACGGACTGGTTTATTCAATCTATTGGCTTCCTTATGAGCCTCGTAAATAGCTAGCAAGTCACAAGTCTTGCCATCACCAACCGCCCCAAAATCATAGTAATAAATAAAATTTGCCCGATCCCTGTTATCACTATACACCGTCACCGTAACGAATGCCTCGGTCAGCGTATTGCCGCCTTCCAGTGAGGTTGCGGTTATTATAGCCGTTTGCCCCACCACGTCCCTATTCGCCACCCTTATTTGAACGGAGGATCCAGTCGCCACCGCGAATCTTGTAGTCGTTCTGTGAACGCTTACTATGTTAGGATGGTCGGAATCCCACAGAACATTCGTTAGTTCCTTGCCGTCTGGATCCTTTACGTAAAGGGTATACTCTTGGTCTATACCTAGGTCAAGATGAGTGACGGGAATGCCTTTGTNGTTCACTATCGTTATGGANGCCGTAGGCCTGAGTGTNGCAGGTACGCCCGTGTTTACGCCGCCTATCCACCAAAAGCCGTCTATAATTTCGGGGGTNGCACCAGCAAGCCCNGCGGCACCCGTCGCTGGCACCTCAGTGTTTACCCCGCCTATCCACCAGTAACCTTCCATAATAACTGGGGAATTGCCTGCAGGCCCAGTAGCTCCCGTTGCTGGCACCTCAGTGTTTTCCCCACCTATCCACCAAAAACCGTCTATAATCTCTGGGCTAGCACCTGCAACTCCAGCGGCACCCGTCGCTGGCACTTTGGTGTTTGCGCCCCCGATCCACCAGTACCCGTCTATGATAACTGGGGAATTGCCCGCAGGCCCAGTGGCACCCGTAGCCGGTACGCCAGTGTTCACGCCTTCGATCCACCAGTAGCCGTCTACGATTTCAGGGGTCGCGCCCCTAACTGCAACCCCAGTGTTTGTACCATCGATATACCAAAAGCCGTCTATGATCTCTGGGGTGGCACCTGCGGCACCCGTCGCTGGTATGCCCGTGTTTGTGCCGCCTATCCACCAAAAGCCGTCTATGATCTCTGGGGTGGCACCCGCTGCACCCCTTGCTTGCACGCCAGTGTTTACGTCACCGATCCACCAGTAACCATCTATGATTCTAGGGGTAATACCCGCGGGCCCAGTATCGCCAGCGGGCCCGGTAGCTCCCGTAGCTGGAATCCCGGTGTTTACGCCGCCGATCCACCAATATCCATCTATAATCTCGGGGGTAATGTCTTCTGGGGAAGGAGCGTCGGGCACGGTGCCTGTGGGGACATTGCAGGTCGCCATCGAAAACCCAATTACGAAGATAATGGCGACAATACGAAATAGTTTAGACCCGCTCATATATGACCCCCTAGCTTGAATTGGTCGCCTTGCTTAGCAAATATGCAGGTCATCGTGCTGAATAGCCAAAAACTCCTTTTGACGCTACGAATGCAATGCGAACTCTTACTGCATAAAATAAGCCTCTTAAGGTCAAGAATCAAGAAAAAATAAAATTCCAGGGAAGGATTCCTTGGCTGTGCATCCGTAGAATAGAGGGCATGGTCTCGGTTTTCTGCATTAGCCAGCTTCTTGCCCCTAAGCATTCCGCATCTGGATGGCGGCCGCAATGGATTGACAATCAATATCTTGCCCGTTAAGCTATGCATTATGCTGATACTGATTTTGTCATGGAGGAGCTAAGATGGCGTTTGAAAAAGCAGAACGAGTGATTTACAAAAACAATCCTTTGATTCAAGTTATATGCCAGCTTAGGTTTCCTCGGATACTTTCAATAAACGAAAAAGCGCCCGCCGATTTTCAAGACAGCATACGCAAGGATTATCCAGTTTACGCTGTTGCCGTGGAGCAAGAGCAACAGCTTACAATAGAAGCCGCTAAAGACCCTGCTCCCAAAGTTATCCAGGGCGAACGAATAAATAATTATTCCTTTTCGTCTGCTGACGATATTTGGCGAATAAATTTGACTAGCACTTTTTTGTCTCTCTCAACTTCGCGGTATACTCGCTGGGAGGATTTCTGCTCCCATTTAAAAAAACCTCTTGACGCACTTAACGCGGTTTATTCTCCTGCTTTCTATGAGCGCATTGGGCTGCGTTATGTTGATGCCTATTGCCGTTCTGCGTTGAATCTAGATGCCAATATGCCTTGGACAGAGCTTATCAAGCCCTTTGCCTTGGGCTTTCTTTCAAGTGAAATTGCTGTAGAAGTAAAAGGATATTCTTCTACATCAGATATTAACTTGGGCAATGGCGCTATGGCGCGAGTGGTTGCTTCTATGGGCTTTGTCGGCAATGCAGTGTTTCAGCAAAATCCGGAGTTGTCGTTTATTGTCGATAGTGATTTTTTCTATGATTCTAAAAAAGCGATAAGCGAGCTTGAAGTTTCGCTGGATAACTTGCATAATCATGCAAACAATCTTATCCGTAGTATAATAACGGAAAAATTGCATGAAGCCATGGAGCCCGAAAGTATATGAACGAAATTTATGTGACTACAATTGATGTACGCAAAAATCAATCCGTAGCCAAAATAAGGAGTTTTATAACTCCCTCTGTGCCGACGGCGAAGGGCTCTAGCGAGGTTTCCATTACGCCCGCATATTTTTATGCGGTTGCGGATTCAACGGCGCGATTGTTTTCTGAAGCCGCAAGAACGGTTAGCGGTTTAGGCAACGATGTGGTGCGAAAGCAAGCCGAAAAGGCCTTGGACAAGCTGTTTTACTATTTGCGAAATGTTGGCGTACATTCGCGTAGGCTCCACAAATTGTCCGCCTCGGAAAGTGAAGACGGTGCGTGTTTGATCGAATGGCATTTTGCGAAATTTCACATAGGCTTGTCATTTGAACCTGATGCAAAAGAGTCATTTTATTTTCTTGTTTCCACGGACGGATCTATTGGCAGGGTTGAAACAAAAACAAGCAAAATAAACGACGATCTTGACACAATAATTAGCTGTATTGTTCAATTTGTTATCTGCAACACATGATGTTATACCCAGACGAATTAATACGCGGCATAGCTAATGCAAGCGATGAATTAGCTCCTGAAGGAAATGCCAGTCTGAACATGTTTGTATTTCGCAAAAACCCAGATCGTGGCGACGATACGATTGAGGAATTGTCAGTCAATTGGTGCGACGATAAAGAAAAGGCAGTAGCTGTTATTATGGGGCAACTGAAGCCCAATGGCAACATGATTTGCAAGTCTGGACTGTCAAAGCAAACTAAAACTGTCATTCGTGCTATGCTTGTCCCGTGTGTAACATCCATTGTTTCTCGTGAAGATGGCTGAAAAATTGAAAGGATGGGTACTGGCATCCAGGATATGACAAGGCGTTGTGCGGAATATGGCTTGCCGGAGGCAGAATTTTAAATTAGAGATGGTTTTGTGGCGATTATTTACCGAAAAAATGGCCTGGCCTTTGAGAAGGTAAATGACGGAAAGGTAGAGGAAAACCTCTCTAAACTCAAGTCCAAGGGTATAATCGAGCGTGTTGGCCCCGACAAAGGCGGATATTGGAGAATTTTGAAATGACTTTCTGGTAAA
>JGI24695J34938_10000841_pt1 | contig 28463 bp, 28 predicted proteins | sample TergutCo191P3_FD_34938 | JGI IMG/M metagenome (IMG submission 34938)
CCCCCCCCATAAATATAAAAGATTCGGGTTTCAGTGTTTTTTCACAGTTTGATGAAGACGGAATTATATTATGCATTTTTTCAATAATTGGTTTTACAAATAAATACTGTCTTGATATTGCTTTCGGTAATCCTTATGGGGCAAATACAACAAATTTGCTTCTAAATTGGGGGTTTAATGGGTTATTAATTTGTGGTGATAAAAAAGAAAAGGATTCTTCTTTATCCTTTTTTAAATCAAATCATAATACATGGTTATTACCGCCATGTATTATTAATAACTGGATAACAGTAGAAAATGTTAATGAAATAATAATACAAAATAATGTTCCTAAAGAGATTGATTTTTTTTCATTGGATATGGATGGTGTAGATTTCTATATATTAAAAGAAATTTTGAAAGTTATCCAGCCTAGATTGATTGTTGTTGAAGCGCAAAATATTTGGAAATCTGAAAAAAGCATTACTGTAAAATATGAAAATAATTTTGATCGCTTTAAATATCATAAAGACTATTGCGGCGCTTCAATTCCGGCATTTGTTAAACTTATGAAAGCGAATGATTATAAATTAGTCGCTCATAATAAATATGGATTTAATTTATTCTTTATTAAGAATGATCTAGGAGAAGATTATCTTCCTGAAATTAAACCTGAAGCCTGCTTTAATAATCTTCCGGGATATTACATTGAAGAATTAGATATTAGAAGGAAAGAAGTTGAAAATTTTGATTGGGTAGATATTTAAATCAGAAGAAGTTACAGGCTTGAAGGTGCTTGTTTTAAATACAAATAGACGGCAGGGCGATCCGCCTTATTTACTTGCTTCTAATGATTATTCGAAAAAAGTTTTAAATTTCTATCCTAAACATGGATATATACAGTATTATTAAAACAGCATGAGAATGGGAGAAGAATTGAAAATATTGGTATAGTAAAAATATTTGATAAATAAATAATTAATCAAAACCTTATATTACAAAATATGCGTTATGCAAATGTGATGATTATTATGAATATTACGTTTTATATAAGCCTATGATTATTCTATTAAATAGAAAAAATTATTAAATATCTAGGTTCCTTATTATGAACGAAATTGAAACATTATTAAAACAAATATCTCTTGGCGAAGACAGTAACTTAGAATTGAAAGATATCAAGTTTTCAGGGAATTCCATAAAAGGGCCGGATCGTAATACTTTTGCTTCAGAAATGGCGGCAATGGCAAACGCTCACGGAGGAACTATCATTCTTGGCGTTGATGATAAAACTCATACGATTACCGGAATAGCTTCGGATAATCTTGATTTAGCTGAAACATGGATAAGGAATATCGCTAATGATAACTTAAAGCCTCCTCTGGTGTGCAGGATTAAAAAGTTGTCAATTACTGTAGAAAATGAAGAAAAGAATATAATCCGTATAGATATTCCACAGAGCATTTTTGTACATGAATCTACAGATGGGTATTTTTATCGTATTGGAAGCTCAAAACGAAAAATGTCGCCCGATTTCCTCGCGAGGCTTTTCCAGCAAAGAACTCAAAGCAGAATAATTCATTTTGATGAACAGATCGTAATGAACGCGTCAGTTAACAATTTAAATTGTAAATTGTATGATCGTTTTAAATCTGATCTATCACCTAAGGATGATATAGATTTTTTACGTAAAATTAAGCTGATATCTTCAGATGAAGATGGCGTAAATTATCCTACAATAAGCGGAATTCTTCTGGCTTGTGATACGCCTGAGCAGTTTATAACGAACGCGTATATTCAGGCCGTTTGTTATCTGGGCGGCAGTTACGGCAGTGAACAGCTTGACGCTCAAGATATAACAGGTCCTCTTGATATTCAAATAAAAGAGGCGTGTAAATTCGTAAAAAGAAATATGAAAACAAAGGCAATAAAGGATCAGGGAAGAATAGAAACTCCTCAATACTCCTTAAACGCCATTTTTGAAGCAATAGTAAACGCTGTCGCTCACAGAGATTACTCTATCTATGGCTCAAAAATACGCCTGCATTTATTTAATGACAGAATTGAGCTCTATTCTCCTGGCACAATCCCGAATACAATGACTATTGAAAGTCTCTCATTAAGGCAATCATCAAGAAATGAGCTCCTAAGTTCTCTTCTCGCGAGATGCCCTGTTAATTTTGAGACATCAGGCATTAAAAGAAATTTTTTAATGGATAAACGCGGTGAAGGCGTGCCTGTTATTTTATCAGAAAGCCTGGAACTATCAGGCAGAATTCCTGAATATAAGCTGATTGATGACGATGAATTGTTATTAACTATCTACTCATCATTCTAAAGAAATAAATGCCTGAACAAATAACCCATAACAATAAAATTCTCGCGATAATAGTAAAAAATAGTTATACCAGCAATGGAATTACTTTCTTTACGCCTGATGATTTTTCGCAGCAGTTAGCTTATATGAATCATCCTAAAGGGAAACAAATTCAACCGCATGTTCATAACGAAGTAAAACGCGAGGTTCTTTACACAAAGGAAGTTCTGCTGATTAAAAAAGGAAAAATAAAATGCGATTTCTATACAGATGATAAAATATATATAGATTCCAGAATATTGGAGGCAGGCGATATTATTCTTCTCGCCTCAGGCGGGCATGGCTTTGAAATGCTTGAAGACACTGAAATGTTTGAAATAAAACAAGGGCCCTACGCCGGAGAAAACGATAAAACGCGGTTTAAGGGTGTAAAATGTTAAATAACTTCATTCCTGTCTGCTCTCCCCTGCTCGCAGGTAACGAACTAAAGTATATTACTGACGCTGTTTCTACAGGTTGGATTTCATCATCAGGCGCGTATTTAGAAAAGTTTGAAAACGCGTTCGCTGAGTACTGCGGTGTTAAATATGGAGTCGGAGTCTGTAATGGCACTGTCGCCTTGCATCTGGCTTTGTCAGCTCTTGGCATTGGAAAAGAAGACGAGGTAATTCTTCCTAATTTTACGATGATAGCTTCCGCTTTCGCTGTTTGTTATATAGGCGCAACGCCGGTATTTGTAGACGCTGATAAAGATACTTGGAATATTGACATAAATAAAATTGAAGAAAAAATTACATCAAAAACAAAAGCGATAATGCCTGTGCATATATTTGGCAATATGTGCGACATGAGTAAAATTACAGATATCGCGAGCAAAAATAATCTATATGTTTTAGAAGACGCCGCGGAAGCTCATGGAGCCGAATATAATGGTAAGAAATCCGGCAGCTTTTCGGACATTGCGGCTTTTAGTTTTTACGCGAATAAAAATCTTACAACAGGTGAAGGCGGCATGGTTATTACTAGTAATGAAGAGTTGTATAAAAAAGCGAAATATTATAAGAACCTCTGTTTTCCTGTTGACGGCCCGAGGAATTATCTTCATGAGGATATTGGTTTTAATTATCGAATGAGTAATCTTCACGCGGCGATCGGACTTGCGCAGGTAGAAAAGGCTGATTATTACAGAGATTTACGGATGCAAAATAATAAACTATATAAAAAATATTTATCTGATTGCGAAGGAATAGTTTTCCAGAAAGACGAGGAAAACAGTTTAAACTGCGCATGGATGAACGCAATTTTAATACAGCCTGAAGTCTATGGCAAATCAAGAGATATTCTTATAAAACATTTAAAAGAAAATAATATAGACACTCGTCTTGTTTTTAACGGCATGAATAAACAAAACTCACTTATTAAATTCGGCTGTGAGCGCAGCGGAAGTTATCCTGTAACAGATTGGCTTTCAGAAAACGGCTGTTATCTTCCATCCGGCAGCGCTTTAGCTGAGAATGAAATAGAGAAAATTTGTGATTTAATAATAAGGTTTAGGAATGCTTAAAAGAAAACTGCCTATTGGCGGGGTACAAACTTTTAACGGTCTTCGTAAAGATTATGATGTATATGTAGATAAAACCGCTAGTATATATGATCTCGCCTCTCGTTATAAGACTGTTTTTCTGTCAAGACCTAGAAGATTCGGAAAATCTCTTTTGTGTTCTACTATAGAATCTTTATTCCGTAATCAAAAAGATAATTTTATTGAATTGGCAATCTCAAATACAGACTGGAAATGGAAAGAGCATCCGGTAATCCATCTTGAACTAGCAGGTTGTGACTATACAGAAAATGGGATTTCTGTATTAATTAACTCTCTGAATGATCAGCTAGACAAAGTATGTCAAAATTATGAAATAAATATAGAACGAAATGAATTTTTAGAAAGCAGGTTTTCGCGTATAATAACAGAACTGTCTTTTAAATTTGATCAGGTTGTAATCATTATTGATGAGTATGATAACCCTCTTTTTAACACATTTAACCTTCCGGAACAAAATTCCAAAATTAGAGAAAAATTGAAAGGGTTTTACAGCGTAATAAAACAATGCGACCAATATATACGTTTTACTTTTATTACAGGAGTTACAAAATTTTCTCAGGTTAGCGTATTTTCCGGTATGAATCAGGCAAAAGATATTTCTATGATGAGCGAGTACAGTGACATTTGCGGTATAACACAGAATGAACTGGAAACATATTTCTCGTATGAAATAGAGGCTTACGCTCCGCGTTATGGCGGTAAGAATAATTATCTGGATAAATTAAAAACTTATTATGACGGCTACTGTTTTACAAAAGATAAAAAATCAGTATACAATATTTATGGGGTTCTTAATCATTTTGATAATTCCGCGGAATTTACTCCTTTCTGGAGCATGTCAGGAGCGCCGTCATTTTTATTAAAATTTCTTGAGATGAAAAATGAAAATATTGTTGAAATTGAGGAAGCTTCCATGAAAGCCGCCAATTTTGGCGATTATAAAGACAATATTATCACCCTCTATCCTTTATTATATCAGGCAGGTTATTTAACTATTTCAGATTATAATGAAAATACCGGATTATTTAAATTAACTTATCCTAATACAGAAGTACGACAGACTCTCGCGCAGTTCCTTATGATCAATTATTCAAAGTCCGATAACAACACCAGTTTTTCAGTTTCTAACCAGTTAATTAAATCACTAATTGATGGTAAGCCTGATGATTTTATGAATCTTTTAAAAATATATCTTAGTAAAGTAGATTATTCATTAAGCAGTAAGATAACTGAATATTATTTTGAATTCGCGGTTTCAAATATAATAAATCTCCTGGGTTTGAAATGTAAAAACGAGGTTCATACATCTAATGGTAGAATGGACTCAGTAATTTTCGCTGGAAATTATATTTATATACTTGAATTTAAAGTAGATAAACCTTTAAAAAATACTTTTTCGCAATTTGCTGAAAAAGAATATTCAATGATTTACAGAGACAGCGGAAAAACAATTTTAGAAATTGGTATTATTTTCAATAGGAAAAAAAGAAATATTGTCAATTGGGGAATTAAGAGTTAATGTCTGTTTTTGGTCCAGTTTATTCCAAATATTATGATCTTCTTTATAAAGATAAAAACTATCAGGAAGAATATAATTATATTAAAAACCTAATAATGGAACGCGGATATAATGGAAAAAGCGTTTTAGATATAGGCTGTGGAACAGGGAAACATTTAAAATATTTTAAGGATGACGGCTATGATGTAGCCGGTGTCGATTTATCAGAAAACATGATTCTCGAAGCGAAAAAACATCTTAATCAGGAAAATGATCTTATATGCTCGAAAGCATCAGATTTTAAATTTAATAAAAAATTTGATTTAATTATCTCTCTTTTCCATGTCATGAGTTATCAGACAAGCAATGAGGAAATTGAAAAAGTTTTTTTTAATGTTAAAGAGCATCTTATTAAAGATGGTTTATTCATTTTCGATTTTTGGTATGGCCCTGGTGTATTAACTGATCCGCCAATTGTAAAAATCAAGAGGTTGGAAGATGAAAAATTTTTAGTTACTAGATTAACAGAACCTGTAATGCGTTATAATGAAAATATTGTAGATATTAATTACGAAATAATCGTTGAAGATAAGTTAACTCATTTTACTGAAAAAATATATGAGAAACATGAAATGCGGTATTTATTTTTATCGGAAATTAAACTTATTTCCAAATATTTAGGACTATCATTCGCAAACTCGTTTGAATGGTTAAAATTTAATGAATTATCAGAAAACGCATGGTATGGTTTAGCAATTTTTAAAATATGAAAATAGCTTTTTTTTCTGATGAACCATTAATCACTTCTGGAGGCTCATATTCTTTTACAAATATTTTAAAAGAGGAAATTGAATCTTCTAATACTACTTATGAATATTGTTTTTTATTTATTGATAAAAGCCATCCAAAATATATAATAAAAAATAATATAAAATATATAAATATATATAAGGATAATAATATTTCTTTATTTAACAAATTTATTAATAAAATAAATCTATTTTTCAATATAAATAAGAAACGTATAAATAAATTTAATTATATAGATAAAATTATTAAAGATGAAAATATTGATTTATTATGTGTTATTGGTACTTATAAAATTGTTACAACTTTTCCATTTATATATATTATATGGGATATTGCTCATAGAGTTCTACCATGTTTTCCAGAAGTTACAAAGAATAATGAATGGGAGTCGCGTGAAAATACATTAAATTATATGCTATATCACGCAACATACATTGTTACAGGCAATGAATCAGGAAAAAAAGAAATAATTAATAATTATAATATAAATCCAGAAAAAATCCATATTATTCCTTTCCCTGTTTCTTCAATTTATATTAATAATAATGAAACATTAAATAAATTAAATAACATTGTTGAACCATTTATTTTCTATCCTGCTCAGTTTTGGCCTCATAAAAATCATATAACACTTATTGAATCCATTGCTTATATAAGAGACAATAAAGATATAATTATTAACTGTTATTTTACCGGTAAAGATTTTGGAAATTTATTATTCATTACAGAACAAATTAAAAAATATAATTTACAAAATCAGGTTTTTATTATGGGATTTATCGAACAATCAACATTAATATATTTATATAAAAATGCCTTGGCAATGACTTATGTTTCATTACTTGGTCCAAATAATTTACCTCCGCTTGAAGCTATAGCCATGGGTTGTCCATTAATTTACTCCAATATTCCAGGGCATATGGAACAAATGGAAGGTACTGGAATATCAGTAAATCCATTAAACTCAAATGAAATAGGGGAAGCAATTTATAATCTTTATATTAATCAAGACTTTAGAAAAAGACTAATAAACAGTGAATTAAAATTATCAAAAAAATATTTAGATTATTCATATCTAAAACAATTAGAATTATTGTTTAACGATTTTAAGCAGTATTTAAAAACATGGAAAAATATTTAATCTAGAATGAAAACTATATATTGTATTCAAACATTTAATAAATCGGGACACCATGACTCATATGCTGATATGTATTGTAATATTTTTCTTGACTTGGGATTTCGTGTAATATTAATCTCTAATGTTGAAAGGAATAATATATCAACATCACTGGATAAGTATAGAAATAATAATCTATTTTTTTATTATTTTAATTATAACAGAAAAAAAAAAAATAAAATAAAAAAATATTTTTTTTGTAAATATATTAACAAAATATATTCTTTTATAAGTTCAAAGTTTTTATCATATAATATTATTCTTCCGCCATTTAAATATTTTGATTCTTCATTTAATTGGCCTTCATGTTATACAATAGATAATATATTTAAATATTCAGGATTTTATCCTGATTTGATATTTTTTCTTTATTTAGATCCATATTTTAAAAATTATTCTAAATATTTATATGATTTGAAATATTTATGGACAGGATTACTTTTTAATTCTGATATTATTAATAATTATTTTTTACGAAAAAGTATTTCATCATCATTATGCGCAGGTTGTTTTTTTATTGATCATCGTTATATACAATTATTTCTAAATAAATTCCCTAAAAAACATTTTTATAATTTACCAGATGTCCCAAATACAGAACTATCAAAAAAAACACCTGATTTTTGTAACGAAATAAAAAAGCTTTCAAATGGAAGAAAAATAATACTTTTAACTGGTTCATTAGATGAGAGAAAAGGAATATTTACTCTTTTAAATATCGCTATTAATTATCCGGATTCTCCTTTTTTCTTCGCTTTTTGCGGTAAATTGTATTGGAATTCCTTTAAAAAAGCTACAGATAATGATAAGAATCTGTTAAAAAAATGTATTTTTTCTCCTCCAAATAATTGTTATTTTTATACTGATTATATCGAAAATGAATCTGAAATGAATCATTTATTCTTAACCGCAGATATAATATTCGCAGTATATGAGAATTTTAATTTAAGCAGTGGTATTGTCGGAAAAGCTACTATATTTAATAAACCTATTATAGTTCAAAAAGGCGGCTTAATGGAACATTTTGTTTTAAAAGGTCCTTCAGGTGAAGTTGTAGAATCAGGTAATATAATCGAAATTATTAATATTTTATACTTTATTATAAATAATAATTGTGTATATAATTATAATACATATTCTAATGAAATAACATATGATGTGTTAAAAGAAAAAATTAATATTTATTTGAATGATTTATTTTAATCAAAATTAATTCATATAAGGAAAAAACATATGATTATTGTTGGCATAATAGGATGTGGCTTTGTTGGCGGCGCATTAAAAAAGTGGATTGAAAAGAATAACATTAGTAATACAAGATTATTAATTTCAGATCCTCCAAAAGGATTTAATGATAATATCAATGAATCAGATGTTATTTTTATAAGTATACATATCCCAACCGAAGATGATGGAACACAGGATTTATCTTTATTGGAAAATATAATTAAAAAACTTTCTGATAAACCAATATTTATCAGAACTACTCTTCTTCCCGGAACTACATTATATTTAAAAGAGAAATTTAAAAAAAACATTTATTTTATGCCAGAGTTTTTAACTGAACGTACTGCGTATCAGGATTTTTGTACTCAAACAATGATTTTTACAGGAGAAATTGATATTTTAAAGCAATTATTTCCAAATAAAAATTATATTGAAATGTCATCTTTAGAGGCAGAAATTACCAAATATACTCATAATGTTTTTGGTGCGTTAAAAGTTACTTATTTTAACGGTATATATGAATTGTGTAATAAATTTAATGTTAATTATAATAAGATAAAAGAAGGTATTCTAGTCAGTGGTTATATTGATCCAAATCATACACAGGTTCCCGGTCCTGATGGAAAGTTAGGTTATGGCGGTAAATGCTTTCCAAAAGATATTAAAGCTTTCGCTAAGCTAACTTCAAATTCACTTCTTGGAAAATTACTTGATTTGGTATCAAATAATAACAATTATTACAGGAATAAAAATATTGATTGATTTAGCGCCAATTGCTCTTTTTGTATATAATAGACCAAATCATACGATGCAAACTATTGAGTCACTTTCCTCCAATATATTAGCTAATGAATCTGATATCTATATTTTTTCTGATAATGCTAAAAATAAAGATGAAGAATATAATATTAATAAAGTACGTTCTTTGATAAAAAATATAAAAGGATTTAAGTCTTTAACAATAATCGAAAGAGAATTTAACTATGGATTGGCAAAATCGATTATTGACGGTGTAACGGAAGTTATAAATAAATACGGTAAAATTATTGTTTTAGAAGACGATGTCGTAACAAGTCCGTATTTTTTAAAATTTATGAATGACGCTCTAAATATATATAAAAATAAAGAACAAATATGGGGAGTATCGGGACGTCAATATCCTATTAGTTCTGTAAATTTACCGGATGCGTTTTTCTTAGATCACATTTCCTGTACCGGATGGGGAACATGGGATTATAAATGGATTTATTATAATAAAAATCCGGATATTTATTTGCAAAAAATATCATCAAAAAAAGATATATATAAATTTAATCATTACGGTTCATCAAATATATACTCGCAATTAAATTTAAATAAAAATGGAAAAATTAATACTTGGGCAATATTCTGGGAAGCGGAAATATTTATAAATAATGGTTTATTTCTATTTCCATCAAAAAGTTTAATAAATAATATTGGATTTGATAAATCCGGCGTTCATTGTAACGAAACATTAATTACTGATTGCGGAGATTTGTATAATAATATTATAAATATAGATAACCAGAATATTCCATTAAAAATAAATAAAATTGCATTAAAAAGAATACGAGATTTTCGTTTTAAATATTTTCCGATAAAAAAATATATGTTTAAAAAATATAAAAGGAAATTCATTAATTTATTAAAAAAAATTTTAAAATATAATATATTCACTAAGTAAATTAAGACGATAAAATTTTGAAAATATTGCATCTAAACTATTATGATTTCACAGGAGGCGCCGCAATTGCCGGTTACAGACTGCATGAAGCTCTTTTGAATAATAATATTGACTCAAAAATAATTTCATCAAATAATAAAAATAAAATAACTACAATATTGACATTACCAAAATTAAACATAATAAAAAATATACATATAAAATATTACAAAAAAGTAATAAATATATTACTATTAAAGAAATATAAAAAAACAAAAACAAAAGATTACGGTCCTTTCTCTCTTCAACTAATATCAAATAAAACATTAATAAAAAAAGTGAACTATTTAAAACCAGATATTGTACATTTACATTGGATATGTAATAATTTTTTATCAATAGAAGATATTGCTAAAATTAGCGCGCCTATTGTATGGTCGCTTCACGATCAATGGGCTTATACAGGCGGATGTCATTATACATTTGGAGAAAATGATTTATGTAATAAATATGAAAAATGCTGTCAATATTGTGAGTTCCTTGGCAGTAAAAGCCAAAAAGATTTAAGCTATAAAATATTTAAAACAAAACAAAAAACATATAAAAAAATAGAAAATTTAGCCGTTATCGGTGTAAGTAATTGGATTACAAATACCGCAAAAACCAGCGCGTTATTTTCTAGTAAAAGAGTTATATGTCTGCCTAATCCAATAAACACTAAATTATATAAACCTATAGATAAAATCAACGCGCGGCTTTTATGGAATTTACCGACAGATAAAAAACTAATATTATTCGGAGCGGTATCCGCCACTTCCATACCCTATAAAGGATATGATCTATTAATTAATACATTACGTCAACTTTCAACAAATGACATTGAAGCAGTTGTTTTCGGTTCAAATGAACCCGAAAACCCTCCGTTACTTCAGCATAAAATTCATTATCTTGGAAATTTAAGAGATGACGTTAGTTTGGTGTCGTTATATAATGCTTGCGATTTAATGGTTGTTCCAAGCAAACGTGAATCGTTTTGTCAAACGGCATCAGAGGCGCTATCTTGTGGTACACCAGTAGTTGCTTTTGGAATAGGCGGTTTACTGGATATCATTGAACACAAATTAAATGGTTATCTCGCTAAACCTTTTGACACAACTGATCTTGCAAACGGTATTGATTGGATACTGAACAATGATAATTATAACGAATTATCGAAAAACGCACGAGATAAAGTTATTCGCGAGTTTGATTATGATGTTGTAGCGAAAAAGTATATCGCTCTTTATAAAGAGATATTAAACAACCAAAATGCCGCGTTACTTTAACCTAGCAAGTCCCTGTAACTCAACAGATCATTATATGATCAACTCCTTCAAAAGAGGCGGCGAGTTAAATATCGGCACTGAAATACTCAAACTTATAGAACAGAAACATATTTTATCCTTCACGCAGCAAAACAAAGCGGGAAGACTACCCTCCTTTGGGAAATTACTAACAGAATTAATCTCGAGGAATATCATTTATCTACAGTATTGTTTTGCCGGGAATGAGAAATATAATAGATTATAAAGCAAATATTTAAGAAGGAAACAATAAATTATATTTATGAGAAGACAGATGGATAGCCGTGACTTATAAATGCGATTGCGAGATAATGTATTTAAATGGATAACACTGCGGCTATATCACCAGAAATGGCAAAAACAGTAATTGACACATCAATAAAACATGGGATGAAAAATTGTATATTAACTATGAGAGCTATAATGGGAAGAATATTACCGTTGTTGGCGCGTAAGTATATCAGAAACTGGAAAAATGCCGGATGAAAAAAGCCTTAATCACAGGAGTCACAGGCCAGGACGGCGCGTATCTTTCAAAGTTCCTTCTAAAAAAAGGATATGAGGTTCATGGCATCAAACGCCGGTCTTCTTCCTTTAACACTCAGCGTATCGATCATCTTTATCAGGATCCTCATGTAGTTGATAAAAAATTTATTCTTCATTACGGTGATCTAACGGACACTTCAAATCTTGTCCGAATTATTCAGCAGATACAGCCTGATGAGATTTACAATCTCGGCGCGCAAAGCCATGTTCAGGTTTCATTTGAAGTACCTGAATACACAGCGGACGCGGACGGCATCGGCACATTGCGTCTTCTGGAAGCGATCAGAATACTCGGAATGGAAAAGAAAGTGCGCTTTTATCAGGCGTCGACTTCAGAACTTTACGGCAAAGTACAGGAAATCCCTCAAAAAGAAACTACCCCCTTCTACCCCCGCAGCCCGTACGCAGCGGCTAAATTGTACGCTTACTGGATTGTGATCAATTACCGTGAAAGTTACGGATTGCACGCTAGTAACGGAATTTTATTTAACCACGAAAGCCCCTTGCGCGGAGAGACATTTGTTACGCGCAAAGTAACTAGAGCCGCCGCGCGTATCAAACTCGGTCTTCAGGATAAATTATTCATGGGTAATATAGACGCTAAACGCGACTGGGGTTACGCAGGTGATTATGTAGAACTGATGTGGCTTATGCTTCAGCAGGATGAACCTGATGATTATGTAATGGCGACAGGCGTTACCACTACTGTCCGCGATTTTATCAGCATGGCTTTCAAAGAAACCGGCATAAATCTTTTATGGGATGGCAAAGGCGCGCATGAAAAAGGAATCAATCAATCCGGTAATAAAATACTTGTAGAAATTGATCATAGATACTTCCGTCCAGCGGAAGTTGATATACTTATCGGCGACCCTTCAAAAGCAAAAGCCAAACTGGGCTGGCAGCCTAAAGTGCAGCTTCCTGAACTCGTTAAAATGATGGTAGATTACGACATGGAACTTGCCCTAAGAGAAGTCCATTTAAAAAAAGGCGGCTATAAGATCGATAATTTTTATGAATAAAGACTCAAAAATATACATAGCGGGTCACAGCGGTTTAGTCGGCAGCGCGATATGCCGCTGTCTGCGTTCTGAAGGTTTTACAAACCTGATTACACGCGATTATGAAGATTTAGACCTTGTTAACCAGCTTTCTGTAAATAACTTCTTTGAGAAGGAAAAACCTGAGTATGTTTTTCTCGCGGCCGCGAAGGTTGGCGGGATTGGGGCTAATTCAACATGCCCTGCCGATTTTATCTATATCAATACAATGATAGGTTTTAATGTAATACACGCTTCTTATAAATACGGAGTAAAAAAATTAATCAATCTTGGCTCATCTTGCATATATCCGAAGCTCGCTCCGCAGCCGATGAAAGAAGAATGCCTGTTATCTGATTCTCTTGAACCTACAAATGAAGCGTACGCTATCGCGAAGATAAGCGTAATCAAATTATGCGCGTATTATAATAAACAATACGGCGCGAATTTTCTTTCTGTAATGCCGACAAATTTATACGGACCTGGCGATAATTATGATCTTAACGGCTCCCATGTTCTTCCCGCTCTTATCCGTAAATTTCATGAAGCGAAAATTTCCAGCGCGGATAAAGTAATCCTCTGGGGAGACGGCTCACCCCGCCGCGAGTTTTTATACAGCGATGATTTAGCGCGAACGCTTTTAATGCTGATGTGGAACATCAATGCCGCGAATTTGTCAAACCCAGCGGGAGATTTTATCAATATAGGCTCAGGCGAAGATTTAACAATTAAAGAGCTTTCTGATATTGTTTGTTCGGTTGTTTACAGTGACGCTCCTGATAGAAAATGCCATGTTGAATGGGACACCTCAAAACCTAACGGCTCGCCTCAGAAATTGCTGGATATTTCCCGCGTCCGCGCACTCGGGTTCTCTCCAAAAATAAACCTGTTCGAAGGAATTAAAACAGCGTATAATGACTTTATCAATAATTACAGTAAATAAAAATAACGCCGCTGGTCTTGAAAAAACAATTCAAAGCGTTGTTTGCCAGACATCTCATGACTACGAGTATATTATTATCGACGGAGCGTCTGATGATGAAAGCGTTAATATAATTAAGAAACACGCGAATAAAATAAATTACTGGGTTTCTGAACCCGATACAGGCATATATAACGCTATGAATAAAGGAATACGCAAAGCTCAGGGCGATTACTGTCTTTTTTTAAATAGCGGGGATTGGCTGATTGAGCCAAAAACATTGGAGAATGTTTTTAGTGAGATAAAAGGGAAGGAAGCAGATATTTTTTATAGTGATAAATCGAAATCTGATAATACGTTAAAACAATATCCATATGATTTATCTTTAATGATTCTTGTAAAACATACAATAAATCATCAGAATACATTAATTAAGCGCTCTTTATTTTCAGATCATGGATTCTATAATGAAAATTTAGCTATTAGTTCTGATTGGGAATTCATATTATTTGAATTCTGGAAATATAAAAACATTTTTAATCATATAAAAACAAATATAGCAATTTTTGATGTTAATGGTATTGGTTCTTCTGAAACATTAGAGCGTACTAAAGAAGCTTTGATTGTCTTTAAAAATGTTTTTAATGACAATCAGCTTTCCGAAACTTTTTTTGAATGTTATAAATTAAATTTAGAGTTTTTAAAATATAAAAAATTTAAAAAAACGGTTTATTATGATATTATTAATAATTTCGGTGATACAAGAATATTAAATATTTTATTAAGAATATACAGAAGATTCTATAAATTAATAAATAAAAAATAAATGAATAATCCCAAAATATCGATCCTTGTTCCTGTTTTTAATGTCGAAAAATATATAAATAGATGTCTTGATAGCATTTTAGTGCAGACTTTTACAGATTTTGAATGTATACTTGTTGATGACGGTTCACCTGATAAAAGCGGTATGATTTGTGATGAGTATGCATTAAAAGATGACAGAATTAAAGTTATTCACAAGAAAAAAAACGAAGGTTTACCACAAGCTAGAAAAACTGGATTTGAGAATTCTTCCGGTGATTATATTCAGTTTATAGATAGTGATGATTATGTAAAAAATAATATGTTAGAAAAATTATACGCTTACGCAATTGAAAGCAATTATGATATGATTTGTTGTGACTGGTATAAACAAACAAAGAACAATGAAATTGTTTATGAAAGAATGCCTGAGATTAATAATTATTTTATTTCAAATATAAAAAATATTATTTTAGATTTAGGATTGAAAGCATGTGTTTGGAATAAATTTTTTAAAAGAAATATTATAAAAAATATTATTTTTCCAAAAAAAAGTTTTCATGAAGACAAATATATTGTCACGCAAGCTTTCTATTATGCGAAAAATATTTGTTATATTAATTCCGCTTTTTATTATTATGTCTATAATAATGAATCATTAGTTCATAATCCAATGCAAAGAAGTAAACGGTATAAAGAAGAAAAAATAAATTTTAAGAATGTTTTAAAATTCGTTAAAAAAGTAAATGGAAATGATTTAAATATTTTAGAACCAGAATTAAGTAATAGAAAAAAACAAATCGATAATAGACGAATAAAATTTAAAGAATTTAAGAAGAAGATCAAAAAAAGAAAATACAATGAATATAAAAAAAATGTCAAAATAAAATATATTTTACCAATAATTCAAAGATTAAATCCTGAAATACAAAATAAAATTTCAAAAATAATATTTAAAGGAAAAAATTAATTATATGAAAACTGTCTACCTTGGCTTAATCGGCGATATAATTCACCCTGGTATAATCAATATAGTTAAAGAAGGCGCGAAACTCGGAGAATTGTGGATAGGTTTATTAACTGATTCGGCAATCGCGGCTCATAAAAGGCTCCCTTACCTAAATTACGAACAGAGAAAATCCGTAGTGGAAAATCTTAAAGGAGTTGCGAAAGTGTTTCCTCAGGAAGAATGGAGTTTTATCCCAAATTTAAAAAAATATAAACCTAATATAATCATTCACGGTGATGACTGGAAAACAGGGTCATCAAGTAAATTACGCGAAGATGTTCTTAAAGTAATGGAAGAACAGGGAGGTGATGTTGTAGAGATACCATACACTCAAGGCGTTAACTCTTCAGCTATGCTTGACGCGCGCGCCGCGATAGGTACTACTCCTGATTTACGGTTAAAAACTTTAAAGCGCCTTCTTGAGGTAAAACCTGTTATAAGAATTCTGGAAGCTCATTCTGGTATATCAGGTTTAATTGCAGAAAACACTGAATATTTATCTGGTGATGAAGCACGGCGTTTTGACGGCATGTGGGCATCAAGTCTTACTGATTCCGCGAATAAAGGAAAACCTGATATTGAAGCTGTTGATCTGACAACGAGACTTCATAGCCTGACAGACATTCTGGAATGTACAACAAAACCTATTATTTTTGACGGTGATACCGGTGGTAAGCCTGAGCATTTTGTTTTTACAGTCCGCACACTTGAAAGAAACGGAATTTCCGCAGTAATTATCGAAGATAAAATAGGCTTAAAACAAAATTCACTATTTGGTACAGATGTAGTTCAAGAACTCGCTCCAATACAGGAATTTAGCGAGAAAATCAGCGCAGGAAAAAGATCACAGATAACAAGAGAATTTATGATTATCGCGCGTCTTGAAAGTTTAATAGCAGGCTCTACTGTTAAAGACGCGCTGGAAAGAGCCAGAGCCTATGTATCAGCGGGAGCGGACGGCGTAATGATTCACAGCAAAGAAAAATCCGGTCTTGATATAAAAGAATTCTGCGAAAATTTTCACGGCGAATATAAAAATGTTCCTATTGTACTTGTACCGACAACATACAATCAATTTACAGAAAATGAGCTTGCGTCTTGGGGGGCCAGAATTATTATTTACGCTAATCATCTTCTTCGCGCCTCGTATCCCGCGATGATGAAAACCGCGGAGATGATTCTTAAACATGAGCGTTCACTTGAAGCTGAGCCTTTTTGCATGTCCATAAAAGATATTATCTCATTAATACCTTAATATAGAATTTGTATGATAGAGCCGAGTTTTTTTTATGAAAAATTGAAATCCCGTAAAACAGAATTTTTTACAGGGGTTCCAGATTCACTTTTAAAAAGTTTCTGCGCGTATATCGCAGATCATGTAAAAGATGAAAACCATATTATCGCAGCTAACGAAGGAGCGGCTGTCGGTCTGGCATGTGGTTATCATATCGCTACCGGATACATTCCTTTGGTTTATATGCAAAACTCCGGTATAGGAAACGCTGTAAATCCTCTCCTCTCACTCGCTGATTATGATGTTTATAAAATACCTTTAATTCTGTTGATCGGATGGCGGGGAGAACCTGGTGTAAAAGATGAACCGCAGCACTATAAACAAGGAAATGTTACATGCTCTATGCTTGAGGCAATGAGGATTCCTTATTCTGTCATGTCTGATACAGAAGCGGAAATAGAAAACCAGTTATCCGCAATGTATGATCATTTTATTAATAATAATTCTCCTTACGCGTTGGTTGTAAAAAATAGAACTTTTTCAGAATACAAATCCGATGTTATCAGTCTATCTAATGAGATTTTTTCTCTGTCAAGAGAAGACGCTATTCATGAAGTTATAAATTCATCTACAGATCAATTCTTTATCTCAACAACGGGCATGATATCGCGCGAGTTGTTTGAACTGCGAAAAAAAACAGGATTATCCCATTCTTTCGATTTTTTAACAGTCGGTTCTATGGGACACGCTTCACAAATAGCGATGGGAATCGCTTTACAAAAACCTGAACGCAATATTACATGTTTAGACGGCGATGGCTCATTGCTCATGCATATGGGAACTCTCGCGGTTATAGGCAGCCGAAAACCTAGAAATTTTTGTCATATCATTCTAAATAACGGCGCTCATGATTCTGTAGGAGGACAACCTACTGTAGGATTATTAATTGATATTCCCGCCATCGCTCAAGCGTGCGGTTATGAAAAAACGTATTCGGTACAGACTAAAACCGAACTTCATAATATCCTATATAGGATTAATGAGGAAAATATGTTAGGCCCGATTTTAATCGAAATCCGCGTTCGCAAAGGTTCAAGACCTGATCTAGGCCGTCCATCCTCTACACCATTAGAAAATAAAATATTTTTTATGGAAGCATTAAATTGAAAGCGCTTATTTTAAACTCGGGCACAGGCAGCCGTATGGGGGATATTACAAGCAATAAACCGAAATGTTTAACTCCATTAATTTCAGGTGAAACTATCTTAAGCCGCCAATTGAAACAATTATCAGAAACTGGAATAATAAATAACATAATTATTACAACTGGATTATACGATAAGGAAATACAGGAATATTGTTATTCACTCAATTTAAATCTTACATATAATTTTGTTAAAAATAACCTTTATGATAGCACAAATTATATTTATTCATTGTATCTCGCGGGTAATTTAATCAATAGCGATTTTATCTTTTTGCACGGCGACTTGGTATTTGACATTCATGTATTAAATATGATAATGAATCAAGCTGAAAGCAGCGTGACAGTCTTAAAAAATATTACGCCTCTCCCGCGAAAAGATTTCAAGGGAGTTATATTAAGCGGAAAAGTTGTAAGAATCGGTGTTAATTTTTTTGACAACGCTGTAGCTCTTCAACCGCTATATTATCTCAAATACAATGATTGGCAAATTTGGTTTTCTAATATTATTACGTACTGCGAAAATAAAAATATTTCTTGTTACGCGGAAGACGCGTTTAATTCATTAAATCCTCAATTTTCCCTTTATCCATTGGATGTTGGTGAATATTTATGTTCTGAAATTGATAATACAGAAGATTTATTATTTGTTAATAAGTTATTAGGAAACAATAGATGATGCAGAATATATTAAGCAATATTGATGATGTTAAAAATTCTATTATAGAAAATAAATTGAAAAAATTATTTATTGTTTACCAGGAACAAACATCAATAATTAATATAATCAATATAATTGAGAAACTGCCTATAACTATGATAAAGTATAAAGATTTCACATCTAACCCGTGTTTTGAAGATATATGTAACGCTGTAAATACATTTAACACAAATTCCTGTGATTCAATTATAGCGATAGGAGGCGGCAGCGCGATTGACACAGCTAAATGCGTAAAATTATTTTCATCATTGGATAAGAATGATTATTTGTCAAATGAAAAATATATTAACAACCCTATCCCTTTTTACGCAGTTCCCGCAACCGCGGGTACAGGAAGTGAAGCGACGCATTTCGCTGTAATTTATAAAGATAACGAAAAAATTTCTATAGCGCATAACAGTATATTGCCTGATTACGCTGCCCTTATTCCCGACATATTAATCAGTCTTCCTCTGTATCAAAGAAAATGCGCTTTTTTAGACGCTTTTTGTCAATCTATCGAGTCATGGTGGAGTGTAAAATCTACAGAAGAAAGCATTAATTATAGTAAAAAATCTATAGAATTATTATTAAAGTCTTATGGCAATTACACTAAAGGAAATAATAATTCAAACTATAATATGTTATTAGGCGCTAACTATTCAGGAAAAGCTATAAATATAACCCAAACAACAGCTCCTCACGCGTTTAGTTATAAATTATCATCATTATTTAGCCTTCCTCACGGGTATGCCGTAGCGATATGCTTTCCTGTAATATGGCAAAATATGATTGAAAATATAGAAAATACTATTGATAAACGCGGAAAGGATTATGTAAAATCAATTTTTAATGAGATTGCGTCCTTTCTAAATTATAATTCACCTTCAGATGCTGTAATAGGCTTTAATAATATTCTAAAAAGTCTTGAAATATCTCCGCCTTCAGGAATTAACAATGAAACAATAACCATTTTATCTTCATCTGTAAATCAGCAGAGGTTAGTCAATTCACCTGTTTTTTTTAGTAAAGAACAGATATGTAATATCTATAAAAATATATTTTTAAATATTTAAACTTAATATGCCTGATAAAGAAAAGGAAACATTAAAAAAACTGCATGTTGTTCTTGTCGAAATTCTTGATGAATTTGTACGCGTATGCGAGGAAAATAATTTTACATATTTCCTTACAGCGGGCACTTTACTAGGAGCTGTCCGGCACAAAGGATTCATTCCCTGGGACGATGATATTGATGTGGCAATGCCAAGAAAAGATTATGAAAAAATGCTTAATTATTATAAAAATAATAACTGTTCCAATTATTATCTTTTTTCAAGGATCAATACCAGTAATTCCAGATGTATAAATGAGGCATTCGCGAAAATATGCAAAAAAAATACTCTAGTCGCGAGAGTTAATTATAAAAAAGAAAATTATTCTGGAATATGGATTGACATCTGGCCTTTTGATAATTGTTATAAACCATTAGTTTTTTTTCAAACAAAAATTATAAAATTTTTAAATAAAATATATCTCAATAAAAATAGTATTCATTCATTAAATAAAAAAAATAAATCCCATGCAATTAAAACAGCATTTTCTTTTATACCAGAGAAATTCATTGATTATTTATTAAGATATTTATATATAATATTTAATAACAGAACTACCAGATATATTTCCTTTTTTTGCGCGAAATATGGACATATACGAGAAACTCATAAATTAATTGAGTTATTTCCTCTGCGTAAAGTTTTATTCAATAATAAATATTATGATGCTCCAAATGATTACGATTCTTTTCTTAAAACAAAATACGGTAATTATATGGAGATTCCATCTGAAGATAACAGAGATAATCATCCTCATGAATATGTAATATTTAGAAATGAAGAAAAATAATCATTATTTCTTAGGGATACTTTTATAATACTTTCAAATGATATATTAAAAAAATTACAACTTCACCAACTACAGATATTAAAAGAAGTTCATAATATTTGTATAAATAATAATATTAAATATTTTCTTTCGGATGGAACACTTCTTGGCGCTGTAAGACATCATGGATTTATTCCATGGGACGATGATATAGATATTGGAATGTTGCGTGAAGATTATAATAAATTCTGTGATATCTGCAAAGAAAAACTTTCAAATGAATATTTCTTACAAACAATGGAAACTGATTTGGGCTATGGAAATATTTTTGGAAGAATTTTATTAAATGAAACATTATGTAGAACATTACCGGCAAAAAAAGCAAAAAGCAAATCTGGTATATTTATTGATATATTCCCATTTGATTGTATCCCTTATAGTAAATATAGACAAAAAATTCACGCATTTCTTGTATCATTATTTAAAAAGATTTATTTATATAAGAAAAAATACGAGATATCTTCATTAAACTCCTTTAAAAAATATATTTACTTTTATTTAATTAAAGCATTCTCATTATTACCATTATCTTTCATTAAAAAATGTTTATTAAAGATGATAAATAAATATTCTTATATGGCAAAATATAAAAATTGCTTAGTCTCAAAATATTTTGGAAATTTTAATAGGAATATAAATAATATAAACGTATTTAGACACTTGATATTAGCGAAATTTGAAGATAGTTTTTTTTATATACCAGAAAATTTCGATTTATACTTAACTGGTTTATTCGGCGATTATATGACATTACCGCCTCACGAAATGCGATATGGACATCATAATTTCCTTGAATTAAATTTTAAGTAATCATTATTAACTGATGAAAAGGATAATAACTTACGGAACATATGATCTATTACATTATGGTCATATAAATCTACTGCATAGAGCTAAAGAACTAGGCGATTATCTCATAGTAGGTCTTTCTACTGATGAATTTAATTCTATTGAAAAAAATAAAAAAACATATTTTAATTATGAAATTCGTAAACAAATGCTGGAATCAATAAAATATGTAGATCTTGTTATTCCGGAAGTATCATGGGAACAAAAAAAGGAAGATATAATTAAGTATCATATTGATATGTTTGTTATTGGAGATGACTGGAAAGGAAAATTTGATTTTTTAAATAATATTTGTATTGTAACATATTTATCAAGAACAAAAGAAGTATCAACTTCAAAAATAAAAAATGATCTTCAAATTTATGTATAAGCAATTAATAACTTAGTAATAATATATTACGCTCTAAATTAAAAATGATTGAAACAGATAACGATACATTAAATAAACTTCATGAAATATTGATAGAGATACTTGATGAATTCGTACGAATATGTAATGAGAATAATTTTACCTATTTTTTAACATGTGGTACTTTATTAGGAGCTGTCAGGCATAATGGTTTTATTCCCTGGGATGATGATATTGATATTGGTATGCCAAGAGATGATTATGAAAAATTAATAAAATATTTTGATCATAATAATGAAAACTATTATCTATTATCATATAAAACAAAAAATAACGCTGGTAAGTATAATTTAAATTTTATTAAACTATGTAAAAAAGGAACAGTATTCGCGGAGTCTTTGAAGGATATTCAATCATATTCAGGAATATTTATTGATATCTTCCCTTTTGATAACTGTTATATTTTCCTTACCGGTTTACAAGCTTTTTTAATAAGATTTATATTAAATATATATAGAGTTAAAGTCGACGCTATATATAAGCGAGGAATTATTTATTATATTACGAAAGCATTATGTATTTTTTTACCAATAAAAATAATTAAATTTCTGTATCAAAATATTCATGTCTTATATAAAAAAGGCAATTATCTTTCATATATGTCCAGCGTATATGGCTATAAAAGAGAAACCCATAAATATAATACCGTGTTTCCATTATCATCTATTGTATTTGAAAGAAAACATTATTACGTCCCAAATGATTATGATTCATATTTAAATACAATGTATGGCAATTACATGGAACTTCCTCCAGAGAATGAGAGACATACACACTTACCTGAATATATAGTTTTTGATGATAAAATATCACAAGAACCTTTTTAATATATTTTAATGAACATTTCTATTATTATCCCAACATACAATCGAAATAAGGTTTTATGTAATACAATTTCTAACATTTTATCATTTAAACATCAATACAATGAGTTAATAATTGTTGATCAAACAAAAGAGCATGATTATGAAACAAGGTTGTTTTTGCAGAAACTAATTAAAAACGCTAATGTTAAATATTTATATTCAGACACTCCGAATCTTCCAAACGCCCGTAATATTGGCATAGCAAACGCGAATGGGGATGCCGTTTTATTTTTTGATGATGATGTTGAAATTAATGAAGACACAATACCTTCACATATCTCACTTTTATCTGAGAAAAATATTGGTAGTGTGACAGGATATGTTGAAAACGCGAATTTTGGAATAGATAATAATACTTATATTAATAATATAAAAAAAATAATTAAATTAATTATTTTCTTTTTTTTTAAAAAAAAATCAGCATATGTAGGTTCTTTTGGCATTATAGCGAATTTTTCTTGTAAAAAAATTAAATTATCAGATACTTGCATCGGGTGTAATATGTCCTTTAAAAAAGATTTATTACTTAAAGCAGGACTATTCGACATAAATTATACCGGTAACGCTTATCGCGAAGAAACAGATATGTCTATCAGATTACGACGACTGGGCTTTAAAATATTATATAATCCTTCAGCTTCGATAATTCATTATAGGACAAATTCTGGCGGAACAAGAACAGATATCGTGGAAAAATATTGGTATAACATATTTAAAAATCAATGTTATTTTTATGTAAAGAATTTTAATTTTTCTTATTTACATATATTATTAATACAAATTTTAGATATATTAAAATGCGCGAAATTAAAATTAAACTCGATTAATATATTTAAAAATAGTTATAAAGACGCGTTATATTTAGCTGGCAGTATATGAAAACCGCGATAATTCATTTTTGGCTCATCAGTATGAGAGGAGGAGAAAAAGTTATAGAAACCTTTTTAGAAATGTTTCCCAAGGCTGATCTTTTTACTCATGTGTATAATCCTAACGCGTTTACGGGTCTTATCAAAAAAACTAAAATTTTTACATCAAAAGTAAACCGCTTTCCATTAGCTAAGAAATTATATCAGTTATATATGCCTCTTATGCCTAAAGCGCTTTTAGATTTTAATCTACAGGATTATAATCTTGTCATCTCCAGTGAATCAGGACCAGCGAAGGGCGTAGTAACAAATCCTAACGCGTATCACATCTGCTATTGTCACAGCCCAATGCGATATTTGTGGGATATGTATCACGACTATTTTAAGGAAGCTAATCCTTTAGTCCGTATTTTCATGAAAAACCTTATTCCATCATTACGCGTTTGGGATGTAACTTCATCTAATCTTGTTGATTGTTTTATAGCGAACTCTTCTTATGTCGCGAAAAGAATAAGACGTTATTATAACAGAGAATCTGTTGTTGTATACCCTCCTGTTGATATTGAAAGATATCAAAAATTGAAAAGAGAACCAAAGGATTTTTATTTATTTTTCGGTCAGTTAACAGGATACAAACGGGCGGATATCGCGATAGAAGCATGCCTAAAATCAGGGAGAAAACTTATTATCGCCGGAGCTGGCGCTAAAAAAAAAGATATAAAAAAATACTCGCATAACGGCTTAATTACATTTAAAGGAAGAGTATCAGATGAAGAAGTTAACAGGCTGTTATCTGAAGCTAAAGCGCTTCTCTTTCCAGGGATAGAAGATTTCGGGATAATCCCTGTTGAGGCGAACGCTGCAGGCTGTCCTGTAATAGCGTACCGCGGCGGGGGGGCTCTGGAAAGTATAAGGGAAAACGCGACAGGTATTTTTTTTGATGAACAGACTCCTCAGTCTTTAATTTCAGCGATAGATAGTTTTGAGAGTAATTGTGATTTTTCCAATCGTGATATTTTTGATGAGCATGTAAGACAATTTTCAAAAAGTATTTTTATAGAACATATGTGGAAAATAATAAATGAAAAGAAAAGGATATAACATATGACTAACAATACAATACTTGTGACTGGTGGAGCAGGTTATATAGGCTCTCATGTCTGTAAGAAATTATATAAAGAGGGATATAATCCTGTTACATTCGATAATCTTATTTACGGTCATAAAGAAGCTGTCAAATGGGGAGATTTATTTATCGGGGATTTGTTAAGTGAAACATCAATATCCGAAGCTTTTCAAAAATACAAGCCCGCTGCTGTAATGCATTTCGCGGCGTACGCTTATGTCGGAGAATCAGTTGTTAACCCGTCAAAATATTATAGAAATAATGTAATAGGCTCATATAACCTTCTTGAGGCAATGAGGCGGATGGGAGTTAACAACATCGTGTTCTCATCAACATGCGCGACATACGGGATTCCCAATGATTCCATCATACAAGAGAATAACGCGCAAATTCCGGTTAACCCATACGGAAAAACAAAACTGATTGTAGAGCAGATGCTTAAAGATTATGATAGAGCGTATGGAATACATAATGTTTCGCTGCGCTATTTCAACGCCGCGGGAGCTGATCCCGATTGTGAGATAGGAGAAAATCACGATCCTGAGACGCATATAATACCCCTGCTGCTTGACGCGGCATCAGGCAGAAAAAATAATTTTACAATTTTCGGGAATGATTATAATACGCCGGATGGTACATGTATAAGAGATTATATCCATGTAAATGATTTATCGAACGCGCACATATTATCCCTTGAACGTTTATTAAGTGGTTTATCAAGCGATTGTTTTAACCTTGGGACAGGAAGAGGATATTCAGTGACAGAGGTAATTAACAGCGTTAAGCGGGTAACCGGAAACGATTTTTCAATTAACATTGGTTTACGCCGCGACGGAGATCCGCCCATACTTATAAGTAATTACAATAAAGCAAAAGAAATATTAAACTGGATGCCTCAATATATTGATATTGATTCAATTATTCAAACAGCCTGGAATTGGCATAAGGCAAATTAAGCGAAATAGTAATTAAATGGATAACTCAATTTCTTTATTTGTGCCCGGCAGATTATGTTTGTTCGGCGAGCACAGCGACTGGGCGGGACTGCACAGAGTTTTAAACGCTCAGATTGTTCCGGGAGCGGCGATTGTTACTGGTATTGAGCAGGGAATTTACGCTGACGTAAATAAATCCGATCATTTCATTATGAGAAATATTTCAAAAGAATTGGAGGATATCTGGGTAGACTTTGAAGCCGAAATGAAAACCGAAAGCTTGAAAGACATCGCTAAGGAAAACGGGTATTTTTCTTACGCCGCTGGTGTCGCGTCATATATGAAGGAACATTATCATGTCGGAGGTTTGGAAATCACTATTACAAAAATGACACTGCCGATGAAAAGCGGGCTTTCATCAAGCGCGGCTATATGCGTTTTAGTAGCGCGCGCCTTTAACCAGATATACGGCTTAAACATGAACGTTATCGGCGAAATGGTAGCTGGATACAGAGGCGAAAGAAGAACCAGCTCGCGATGCGGGCGTTTGGATCAGGCTTGCGCTTTTGGAATTTCTCCCATTCTGATGATCTTCGACGGCGAGGAAATTAATGTTCAAAGGCTGACAGTAAAAGAACCATTGCATTGGGTAATCGCGAACCTCAAGTCAAATAAAAACACGATAAAAATATTATCGGATTTAAACAGAAGCTACCCTTTCCCGGAAACGGAACTTGATAAAAATGTTCACGAAGCGTTAGGTGAAAACAACCGGGAAATTATACAAAAAGCGGTTAATTACATTAAAGAAGGCGATAAACAGGCGCTGGGGGCGCTTATGACAGAGGCGCAGAGACTTTTTGATAAAAAGATCGCTCCGGCGTCCCAAGAAGAGTTAGCGGCGCCCTTACTGCATAAATTCCTGAATGATATAAATATCCTGCCTCTCACTTACGGCGGAAAAGGCGTAGGCTCACAGGGCGACGGCACAATACAATTTTTAGCGAAAAACAAGGACTCACAAAATAAACTGGCAGGATATTTAAACGACTCGGGGCTGGACGCGTATTCATTTACAATACCAAAAAGGAATCAAGTCCGTAAAGCGATTATTCCTGTCGCCGGTTTCGGCACCAGACTGTATCCTGCTACCCGCGTATTACGCAAGGAATTTTTACCGGTAATTGATAAGGACAACCTTTTAAAGCCGGTAATCTTCATGCTTATAGAAGAGCTTTATAACAGCGGCATTGAGGAGATTTGCCTGATACTCGGCAGCGAAAAAGAAGTTGAGCTATATAGAAAATTACAGGAACCTCTTCGCGAAGAGCACTACGCGAAATTATCAGCGGAAGCGAAAAAATATGAGGAAAAAATATCGCGTATATGCGGGAGACTGGTATTTCGTATTCAGAATGAGCAGCTTGGGTTCGGGCACGCTGTTTATCAAAGCAGAGATTTTTGCGGCGATGAGCCGGTTTTATTAATGCTCGGCGATACAATTTATCAATCAAAAACAAATAAATCCTGCTGCGCTCAGCTTATAGAAGCCTATGAAGAAATTAATAATCCCATTGTTTCCATTTGTGAAGTTGAGTTAGATAATGTCTCTAATTACGGCATTTTATCAGGTGAATGGATTGATAGCGATCAGAAGATAATGCGCGTTAATAAATTCACAGAGAAACCTGATATTAATTACGCTGAAAAAAATCTTTTTATTGATAATAACGGAATTAAAAAATATTATTCTGTGTTCGGCCAGTATATAATAACATCCGATGTTTTTAAAAAACTGGAAAAAAATATTATTGACGGTAATTTGATAAACGGCGAATACGAATTAACAGACGCTCTCTCCTCCTTAATTAAGGAATCGCTCCTATACGCTTTCGCGCCTGACGGCAGAATGCGGGACATTGGCAATGTACAAGGGTACAAATCAGCTTTAGAATGGTTAAATAAATAACAGGGGTTCGCGCGGCTTTATATACCTTGAAAGTGTTTGAATTTTCAGGTATATTTTTACTTAATGACCCTTGATGAATTTGACGCGTGGTACAGAACCAGACATCACCGTACCAGCTCCGCGCTTACTACTATCGCGTTTATATTATCCGATCTCACAGCGGTGCTGCTGTCTTTCGCGTGGGGTTTTTTATGGGTCAGAATTTACGGTTTCGCCATTGATGACGGAAGCATAGTTAACGCGAGATCTTTTATAACCTACTGGCCGTATCTTCCGGCATTTATCGTAATATTTCAATTTCACAGGCTGTATCCGGGTGTCGCCTTAGCCCCTTCGGAAGAAATGAGGCGGTTCTTTGTCGGCTCATTGATAGTATACGGCGGCATCCTTTTATCC
>JGI24695J34938_10000845_pt1 | contig 28392 bp, 23 predicted proteins | sample TergutCo191P3_FD_34938 | JGI IMG/M metagenome (IMG submission 34938)
GACACAGCGGCGGGAGTTTCAAACTTTAATGATTTAAGGTGGGATGGCAATACTTACAGCAAGGCAAGAGGCGTTCCATTAACTCCTCCGACAGAAATTAATTTAGATGATTTCGATGCTTATGCGCTTCCATCCGGTATTCAAAATCTTCAAGCAGGTGATTTAAACATTACAAGTCCTGTTAATTATTCAGTTGTAAATTTACCAAATGAGGGAAGGCACTTTGTCATGAAGGTTGACAGACCCAATCCCGATGAAGGCGGATGGGCTGTAGCTCTTTATCCATTGAGTGTGACTAATAGCTGGTTTGGAGATGGTTTCCCTGACCTAAGAGGTAAAGTTGTTACTATCAGTTTTGGCGCAGATGTTAAACGTGTCGGCGCGGATGGTATGTTGGTTTGGCAGATTACTAACAGCGATAATCCCTTTGTAGGAGCTTCGATTCCAAATGCCAAAGAAAATGTCTGGTATAGCATGGGAGGCTCATGGACAGGTATTATTGAGGCGCCGATATATAACAGTGATACTGACAGATTTGATCGATATTTAAATTTAAGCTCGTGGCAAAATAACAGCGCCGATACTACTTACTATATTGATAATTTCTGGGTTAACGTATACGAGCATGATGGCAATTATGATTTGGGCAAAAACCTGACATGGATAAATTATTGGGGTTCCCCGGATGCTCCGGATCATCAAAGAGGATGGACGATAAGTAATGAATACAGAAGATTGATCGGCGAAGGAAAAATCACCGAGTTCGGTCTTGCGCTGTATTTAGATGATATTGTGAATCATGATGGATGGGAAGGATTAAATAGTGTCGGTATTTGGTTGAACTCGGATGGTTGTGATCAAAATCTGGATATTATTGATAATGAAGCATTCCCCTGGTATTGGGTTGGAGAAGGATCTGATAAAGGATGGAATGGCGCTATTTCCAGAGATGACTTAATTAAACCTGTAGATGACGGTGGTTATGGCGCACATTATAGTACTAATTGGGAAGACCGCAGGGTTGTTTATATTTTTTACGATTTAACGCGACACCCAAGGTATGAATCATTTAGGGCATCAATGGCAACGGCACAGTGGGCAGAAATCGCGATTGATGTTTTCAGAGCGTGGGAAGGCAATAGGTCGCTGCCTATTGAATGGGCGTTTTTCTTAAATCCGGATTTTCAAAACTGATATTGGAATTTATTTAAATTTTTAAAAAGGCGTCAGATACACTGCGATAGTGGTGTGGTTTGACGCCTTTTTTCTGCCAGAGGTCAAAATTCCCGGAATATTTCCAAAAAAAACATTCATTTCCTTGCAATATCGAATTCGATCTCTTAAACTATTACTAGGAGGGGTATTGTAGGAGGAGAGGGATCACATGAAACGGCTTATTTTTGCCATTTTTTGCGTATTTTTTATTATTTCGAGTATATCTGCCCAATCAAGACTTGGGGATTTTACAATGCGCGGTCCTGCCAGCCAGGAAATGACCGCTGATGGGCTTGTTGGAGCGCATCCAAGTCTTCCCATGAATTCAAAAGCAAAAATTACAAATCCTGCAAACGGAAGAGAAATTGAAATCACCATTACCGGCCGTATTAGTCCGTCTGTAAACAGAATAATAGACCTTTCTCTTGCAGCGGTTACTGCATTGGGAATTAATCCCGGCGATCAGGTTGTTCTTACTGTCAGCGCTCCTGCGCGTCCCAGGCAGGAAGAAACAATAGTTGACCTCGCGCCGCCTGCTACAGTTGCGGTAGCTCCTGCTGCGGCGCAAGCGGCTCAACCTGCCGCACAACAGGCAGCAGTACAGGCAGCACCTGCGGCAGCGCCTGCAGCAGAGCAGCAACCTGCAGCCAGTATGCAGACAGCAAGTGAACCTCCGCCGCGTCAATTTGACGTTAGAAGAGATGACAGAAGGGACGATATATCTGTTCGGGAAGATAGAGACAGCCGCGGCAGTACATTAATTCAACAGACAGAGTCCAACAATTTACCTCCTGCTGATCAAAATTCGCCTGAATTTCTTGCATGGCTTATGGCTATGACAATTGACGCAAGGGAAGCGCGCGAAGCCAGGGAAGCAAGAGAAGCACGAGAAGCAAGGGATCTAAGGGAAGCAAGAGAAGCACGGCTCGCAAGGGAGGAAAGAGAAGCGCGTCTTGCAAGAGAAGAAAGGGAAGCGCGTGAGGCAAGAGAAGCGCGTGAAGCAAGGGAAACAAGACTTGCAAGAGATGAAAGAGAAACTCGTCTTGCCAGAGAAGAAAGAGAAGTCAGAGAAGCGCGTGAGGCAAGAGAAGCGCGTGAAGCCAGAGAAACAAGGGAAGCAAGAGAAGCAAGGGAAACAAGAGAGGCAAGGGAAGCGCGTGAAGCCAGGGAAGCAAGAGAGACTCGTGAAGCCCGTGAGGCAAGAGAAGCGAGGGAAGCGCGTGATTCAGTTATAACAACAAGAAATCAAAATTCTACTCCTGTTTCGTCGAATCAGAGAAATCGTCCTGAAACGAATCAGGTAATTCAACCATCGCAGCCCGTTCCTGTACCTGTGTTGGAGGTTCAGCCGGCGCAGCCTGTAATCCAAACGCCGCCTCCTGTTGTCGTTCAGGCACCGCAGCCTGATGTTCAGCTTCAGCCTGCGCCTCAACCTGTGCAGCAGCCTGTTCAAAGTCAGCAGACAGCTTCTGCTCAGCCTTTCACAACAAATATCAATACGCTTGTACCGGATTTAAGGGTGGCTGCCAATCAGACTCAGCCAATTCAGACACCGGCTATTCAGCCTCCTCCTGTAAGACCTGAATCGATTCAGGTTATTCCGGGTTTACCGGACAGGAATACCAATAGGATATACGGCCTTCAGGTTGGTTCATATACAGCGCAGGATGCGGCGAATAATGCTGCTCAGCTTTTAAGAAGCGCAGGTTTTGAGGTTTCCATAGAGTTTTCGGGGGCAATTCACAGAGTTTCGGTTTCCAGAATCGCAGCTGCTGATGTGTATGCCGCCGCAGTCAGACTGGGAGCTCTTGGTTTTAGTCAAATTTGGGTTAGAGAATAATGTACTTGAACAAACATAATCTTTGTGATACACTATTGGCAGTATAGGGAGGAGGTCTACAATGGCAGTACGTACAGATGTTAATAAAACGGAGTCTCAGCAATTAGTGACTTTCCAGCTAGGGGAAGAGCTATATGGTGTTAACATAATGGATGTTAAAGAGATTGTCCGTGTGCAGGGAATTAGACCAATTCCCAACGCTCCTACATATGTAGAAGGCATTTTTAATTTAAGAAGCGAAATAATTCCTATTATCAGTTTGCATAAAAGGTTTCATTTAAGAAAATTGGTTACATCGGAAGAAGATGAATTGTTGTCCGGTTTCATTATCGTTGACATTGACGGCATGAAACTTGGAATTATAATTGACAGGATTTCCCGCGTTGTGACGGTTGAGAAAGATGAAATCCAGCCGCCGCCGCAGATGTTCTCCGGTATCGGCGCGGAATATATTCAAGGGGTTGTACGTCAGGAAGAAGGATATCTAATTATTCTTGATATCAGAGACCTCTTTAATCCAAAAGAACTTCAGAAAATTGCAGAGCTTCGAAGGTAAGGTTTTCCTTCATGAAAGTTGAGATATTTTCTCCCACGATAAGACGCAAAGAAATGGATGCGGTTTTAACTGCGATGGTGGAAGAACAAATTGGTCCCGGGGAGCGCAGCCGCCTTTTAATTCAAATTGCGAAAGAACAGTTAAGTTTTGATTATGCCCTGGCTCTTCGAAGTCCCGCTGTTGCTCTTGCCGCCGCGCTTAAGGCGTTAAATGCGCAGGCGGGGCAGGCTGTCGTAATTTCCGCTTTGTCTCCCAGGTATTATTTGCAGGTGCTGCAGGATATGCACCTAACGCCTCTTTTATGCGACGTTACTTTTGATTTTCCAGTTATCGGGAGAGATTCAATTGAGAGCGTAATCGCAAAAAAACCTGAGAATCTTACGGTCTGCGCGGTAATTCTCCATCATACTCTGGGTTACGCGCCTGATACGAATGCGATTTTAGAACTTGGAATTCCTGTTATCGAAGATATTTCGCAGAGTTACGGAAGCTGGCTTTTAAGGGAAAATCCTCAGGCAAAAGCCGACGGCGTTTTTACAATTCTGGGACTTGAAGAGAGGGATATGCTTACGGCAGGCGGCGGCGCTCTTTTGTACGCCATGAACAGAAAAGACGGAACTGCCCTGCGCGCCTTTGCGGGTTTAGCGAATGAATATTGCCTTCCGGACATTAACGCTGCGTTAGCTGTCGTTCAGTTCAAGGAGATTCAGCGCAATGTCGAAAGAAGACGCGATATTGCGGAAGTTTTTATTCATGCAAGTCTTTCGCTTTCTTCAAGAACGAAACACAAGCGTTTTATTCCGATTAACGAAACAGAGTACTGTAATTATTCATTTTCGCTCGTTTTGGAAACAGGGCTTAAGGATGTAGTTGCGTACGCGAAGAAAAAGGAAATTGAAATCGAAAACGCATTCGAAAATACAATCGCAGGCGCAGGTTTTTCTCCTGACTGCCCGGTAAGCAATTCACTGGTGCTTCGAACCGTAATTTTTCCGATGTATCCAATGCTGCGCTCCCAGGAAGTGGAGCGTATATCACGTCTTATCATGACGCTTCCATAAGGAACTTTTTATGAGCAAAATCAAATGTTTAAGTGCGGTTTTGTTTGTTAATAAGCAAAAAGTTAACGCAGCTCAAATGGCAGAAAAAATCAGGAATGAGCTTGAAAATTCAAAAATAAAAGTTACTGTTTACGCTTTTGAAGGAGAGCCTGAGAAATTGCCGCAGGGAAAATGGGACATTGCGTTTTCGCTTGGCGGAGACGGAACTGTGCTTTATACTGCGCGCAGCATTTCTCATTTGGGCATTCCGATTATTCCGGTAAATCTTGGCACTTTGGGATTTATCGCGGAAGTAAGCGCGGACGACTGGCTTTCGGTTTTTCAAAAATGGCAGGAAGGTGAAATTGTTCCGTCTTTGCGCTGTATGTTTGAAATTGCTGTCGAGCGCGGCTCAAAAATCGTTATGAAAAACATTTGCTTAAATGACGCTGTAATTTCTGCGACAGGAATTGCAAAACTAATAAACCTTGACGTTCACATTGATTTAAATACAGCGCTTGGCTCTTATCGCTGCGACGGACTTATTATTGCTACGCCTACAGGTTCGACAGCCTATTCAATGGCGGCTGGCGGTCCCATTTTGGACCCCGAGATGGAAGCCCTAATACTTAATCCTATATGCCCTTTTGATCTTTCTTCGAGACCTTTTGTGCTTCCTTCACGGCAAACTCTTGCAATTACTGTCGCGGACAGGCAAAGATCTGCCGTGCTTTTAACAGTTGACGGGCAGGATACTTTCCACCTTGAGTGCGGAGATAAAATTTTTATTAAGCAGTCGCCTACAAGCGCACAATTGATTTTTAACGGAAGATACGCGTATTATTCAGCGCTAAGAAAAAAACTTTTCTGGCAGGCAGTTCAGGGGCAGGAGGATAGTCATGCTTGAAGAAATGTCGATTAGGAATTACGCGCTGATTGATTCCATTACGCTTTCTTTCCGCCCGGGGTTTAATGTTCTTACAGGCGAGACTGGCGCGGGTAAATCGATTATCGTTGGCTCTTTAAGTTTTTTAATGGGAGGTAAAGCAGAGACTGACGTTATACGATCTGGATGTGACGAGGCCTCCGTTTCGGCTGTGATTTCCATTGGCAATAATAATGCTGAAGCATACGAATGGCTTAAAGCGCGCGATATAGAATGTGAAGAAGAATCCAGCGATGTCAGCACTGTTATAGTAAGGAGAAATATTAAAACAACAGGACGCGGCTCGATTTTTATTCAAAATGTTCCTGTTACAAGGCAGGATTTAACAGATTTTACGGGGCTTTTGTTTGATCTGCACGGTCAGCACAATCATGAATCGCTTTTACGAAAAGAAAGCCATCGCCGCTATCTTGATCATTTTGCCGGACTTGATGAAGAGGTTAAGGATTTTTCCAGAACATTTTTAGAATTAACTGAAAAACGTAAAACGCTCGAAACATCTTTAAAGAGCGACAGGGAGCGTGAAGAGCGCCTTGAAGTTTTAAATTACGCTGTTGATGAAATCACAAAGGCAAATATTCACGCGGGAGAAATCCGCGACCTTGAACAGGAAGGACAAAAATTAACCGATTTTGAAAAACTTATCGGTTTTATAAATACGGCAGCAGGCTGCTTTGTTGAAGGTGAGGGATCGATTCTGCCGCTTGCGCGCCGCGTAAAAAACGCTCTCGACAGCGCATCGGCTGTCGATTCTTCTCTTGCGGAAATTAACAGAAGATTCGAAAACTTCTACTATGAAATGGAAGATATAGCAGAAGATTTTCGTTCCTATAAATCGGGTCTTGCTTTTGATCCGCAGCGGCTTGAAGAGTTAAATGAACGCCTCGCGCTTTTGTATAAATTAAAAAAGAAATACGCTGATAAAAAATCAGGCGGCGAAGATTCGCAGTGCGATGAAGAAGCGATTCTTGCGTACAGGTTTAACGCACAGGCAGAAATTGAAGCTCTAAGCAGCGCCGGGGAAAACCGCGAAAAATTAAAGGCAGAGATCAGCGTTTTAGAAAAAACAATTGTAAGCAAGGCTCAAATTTTAAAGGAAAAACGCACCGCAGCCTCATCAAAATTGGGTCAGTTAATTTCGGGGATTTTAAAACATCTTGGAATGCCCAATGCGTGTTTTCAGGTGCAGCTTTCGCCCAGACAAAATGAGAGCGGGCAGATTTCTTTCGGTCCCTACGGCACAGAAGAAATCGAGTTTTTAATATCCGCAAATACAGGCGAGCCCTTAAAAGACCTTGCGAAGATTGCTTCGGGCGGCGAACTTTCAAGGGTTATGCTGTCGATAAAAACCGCCCTTTTAAGTGAATCGCAGAATGCGGAATCGGGCGTTGAGACCCTTGTTTTTGACGAGATCGATACCGGTATTGGAGGTGAAGTTGCTTTAAAAGTCGGTGAATATTTGGCAAAAATCGGTCAATTAAAGCAAATATTTTGCGTTACACATCTTGCGAGTATCGCTGTTCGTGCCGATAATCATTTTAAGGTAGAAAAAAGAACTGAAGGCGGCAGAACCTATACGGGTATTGGGCCTTTAAGCGCACAGGGGCGCAGAAAAGAGATAGCGCGGATGCTTGCGGGAGACGCGGGAGAGGCTGCGCTTGCACATGCTGATGAGCTGATACAAAAATACTCTGCCTTGACCGGCGGGCCAAGGTAACGGAGCAGTTGATGGCTAAGACTTCTGATGTAGATCGACAGGCGTATCACGATAAGGTCAAGATATATATATCGATGACCAAGGCGCTGTTGGATACCGAGAAAAAAATTCTTGTAGAAGCAAGAAAAAATACACCGCAGGCTCCTCTTCAAAAATTAACGCTTGCCGATGAAATGCTGAATCTTGCATCCTACTACATGGCCATAAACGGAATTTCCCAGTCTGTATTAAAAAATAAAAACGAAGAAGCCCTTAACGACGCCAGAAAATCGCTTTATAAAGCCGTTATATATCTTGAAGAAGTTGTAAGTAATTTTATCGACGCTCCTTTTTCTGATTACGAAGATAAATTAAACATGATTGAATCGTTTGATCCAAATCAACGCTATAAATTAATCTGCAAAATGGGTCTTGCAATCAATATGATAGAGCAGGCATACGGCGATAATTCAAAATGGAGATGGACATTCGTTGAAATCGAAGGCCGCTTTGCCGCTACTGCCAAAAATATTATAGATTTAAAAAGCGTGTATACAAACGCAAGCCCCGATTCTGAATATTACGAGTCAAGCGTTTATCATCTTCGTTTAATTAAAAAACTGCTGGCGCAGGCAGCGGATCGATACCGGGAAAAATACGAACTTTCTACAAGTCAAACGCTCGATTTTAAAACGGGAATTAATTTTTTGGCTGCGCTTAGACGTATTCATATAGTTCTTGCCGAAAACGAAGAGTCTCAGGAAATAAAAAAGAAGCTGGCTATCTGGACACAAAAACTTGAAGCCGACATGAAGAAGCAGGAAGAAGCCAAAAAAAGAAAATGAGCAAATCTCATGCGACATTAAAAGAGTACAAGTCGCTTTTTCCGTATCTTGCGCGTTACAAAAGTCATTACATTCTGGGAATCATTTTTTTAATTATTGTAGATGCGGCGCAGATCGCAATTCCCCAGTTTATCCGCGTTGTAATTGATTTAATATCCTCTGGCGATTTTGAATTAAAACAAATTATAATTTTATCGCTTTGGATGGTTGGAATTATGGCAGTAATTTCTGCCGGGCGGTTTTTCTGGCGTTATTTTATAACAGGATCATCAAGAAAAATAGAAGCGCAGCTTAGGGAAGATTTATTTGCTCATCTTCAAAAATTATCGTGGGATTTTTATCAGAAAAATAAAATCGGCGATTTAATGGCGCGTTCCATAAACGATCTTCATGCTGTGCGAATGTCTATTGGAATGGGAATTGTCGCTCTTTTTGATTTTGTTTTTATGGCGACGGCAATTTTAATAATCATTTTTATTCAGGATGCCGAATCTGCGCTTGTTTCGATTATTCCCCTGCCGCTAATTACTGTTTTAATACTTATTTTCGGCAGTTTGGTAGGTAAAAAATTTAAGGGCGCGCAGGAAGCGTATTCTAAAATGAGCGATAACGCGCAGGAAACATTCGCGGGAATCAGCGTGATTAAATCATTTGTGAAAGAATGGTGGTTTATTAAAAAGTTTGCCGATTCCAACGATGATTACCGCAAGGCAAATATGGAGCTTGTGCGTCTTTTTGGTTTTTTCTTTCCTTTTGTTACTTTTCTTTCCGGGTTTACGGTTTTGATTATGCTTGCGGTTGGAGGGGTAAGGGTAATAAACGGAGACATGAGCGCAGGAAGCCTCGTTGCGATGTTCCGTTATTTAAATATGCTGATATGGCCGCTTATGGGAGCAGGTTTCATGGTGAACATTGTTCAGCGCGGCGCTGTAAGTTTGGGGCGCGTTAATGAAATTTTAAAAATGGAACCGTCGATTAAAGATCAATTATCAGATAACAATGAACAAGGAATAGAGGATAAAGAACAAGGAACAGCGATTGAGATTAAGGGACTTGATTTTTCTTATAACGAAGAAAAAAAAGTTTTGGAAGGAATTAATTTGCAAATTGAGCGCGGGCAGTGGCTTGGCATTATGGGAAAAACAGGCTCAGGTAAAACTACGCTTATAAAAACTTTAATGCGCATGATTGACCCGCCGCAGGGAACTGTTAAAATTTTTGATCTTGATGTACGGGATTTTCCTCTTGACAGTTTAAGATCTCTTTTTGCCGTATGCCCCCAGGACAGTTATTTATTTTCTGATACAATTTCGAATAACATTACATTTGGAATAACAAAAGATTCATCTTCTCTTAACCACTCCGTGCCCTCTTTAGAAAAAGCAATTGAATTGGCGTCCTTAAATAAAGATTTGGATATTTTTCAAAACGGCAGGGATACGCTTGTGGGGGAGAGGGGGTTAACACTTTCAGGCGGGCAAAAACAAAGAACCGCAATTGCAAGAGCTGCGATAATGGACGCTGAAGTTTTAATATTGGACGATTCACTTTCTGCCGTTGATAACGAAACAGAGCAAAAAATACTGGAAGCATTATGGAATGAGAGAAAAGGACGCACAACAATTATTGTTTCGCATCGTGTTTCTACCCTTAAGTACGCTGATAATATTTTGGTTTTGGACGGCGGAAAAATTCTTGAATACGGAAGTTCGCAGCAGCTAAAAGAGGCAGGCGGGTTTTACAGCAGAATGGCGGCTTTCCAAAGTTTGGAAAGGGGGGAAGTCCTTGGCTGAAAGTTATTTTGACACAGACGATATAACAAAAGAATACGACAGCCGTCTTATGCGGCGCATTCTCTCATATTTAAAACCGTATAAAAAAATGGTTATTGTAACCCTTGCAGCTCTTGTTATTTCCACTCTCGCGGAGCTTGTTATTCCCATTCTGCTTCAGAGGATTATCGACGACGGAATTATGATAAAAGACGCTGCCTTTCTTGTCCGCGGCTGCGTTCTTTATTTAATTATTTTGATTTTTGCTTTTGGTTTTACTTTTTTACAAACATGGACTTCCAATTTGATGACGCAGCGCGTTATGAAAGATATGCGACTTAACCTCTTTAAAAATACTCTTTCTCAATCGACGGGATTTTTGTCGCGTCATCCTGTCGGGAGAATTGTCACTCGTCTTACAAGCGATGTTCAAACAATGGATGAATTTTTTACCACTGTGCTTGTCGCGTTTTTAAAAGATATCGCAATAATGGCAGGCGTGATTGTTACCATGTTTTTTCTTTCTTCCCAAATGGCGCTTGTTGTGCTTGTTACGCTTCCTCCTGTGTTTATTGCGACTTTAATCAGCAGGGTTAAAGCGCGCGATGCGTTTAGAAGGCAAAGAACTGCTTCTTCAAAAGTTTATTCGTATCTTGCGGAAAGACTTGCGGGAATGCAGGTTGTGCAGCTTTTCAGGCAGGAGAAAAAAAGTTTAAATGAATTTAAAAAAGGAAACGATGAGCTTTTAGACGCAAACTTGGGCGAAATGTATGTATTTGCTACATTCAGGCCTCTTGTAGAATGGTTTTCCACTTTGACAATGGCTGTGGTAATTGTTGTTGGAAGCAAAATGGCGCTTTCGCTTTCCATGTCTATAGGGACTTTAATCGCGTTTATAAGTCTTGTTCAAATGTTTTTTCAGCCTGTTACGGATATCGCGGAAAAATACACGATGCTTCAATCTGCAATGGCTGGCGGCGAAAAAGTTTTCAAGCTGATGGACACCGATGAGAAAATAAAAGAGTTTAACCACGGAGGACACAGAGGACACGGAGAAGAGAAGATTTTTGTACAAAAACCTCCGTGTAACTCCGTGGTTCCTGATTCTTCTTTTATTTCATCAGTAAACGGTTTGGTTGAGTTTGACAATGTGCATTTTGCATACAAGCAGGGCGAAGAAGTGCTTAAAGGGCTTTCTTTTTCCGTTAAGCCAGGAGAGATGGCAGCTATTGTCGGGTATACAGGAGCAGGCAAGACTACGATTATCAATGTTTTAACCCGTCTTTGGGATATAAACTCAGGCGTTATCCGCCTTGACGGCATTCCAATAAAAGAAATGCCTGTTAATGAACTGCGAAATTCCATCATGCCGGTTACTCAGGATGTAACGCTTTTTTCCGGAACGATAGAAGAAAACATAAGTCTTGGTCTGGATATTTCCCATGAAGAAATAATCGAAGCTGCAAAAACTGTTCACGCTCATGAATTTATAAGCGCGCTTCCTGACGGCTACAAAACGGTTCTTTCGGAAAGAGCTTCAAATATTTCAGCAGGGCAGAAGCAGCTTATTAGTTTTGCGCGCGTTATTGCTCACAATCCCAGCGTTGTCATTCTTGATGAGGCGACAAGTTCGATAGATACTGAAACAGAGCGTTTTATTCAGCTTGGGATAAAAAAAGTATTGGCAAACAGAACTTCTTTTGTAATTGCTCATCGGCTTTCTACAATAAAGGACGCAGATCGAATCCTTGTCTTGTCAGGCGGACGCCTCGCAGAAGAGGGAAAACACGACGAGCTTATCGCAAGTAACGGGTTGTACGCAGGGCTCTATCGCTTGCAATACAGTCAGTAAACTACTGTCCGCTGATTAACACGGAAGATATCGAATTATGTTTGTGATGGTTAGTGGTTAAATTCTTGACTTTTTCTCTGGAATTTAGGGTATTTATCAATTAAAATGATAATAGGGTGAAAAAGCTGTATTTTGCCATATCAATTTTTCTCTTTTTGGCTGCAAGCGCGGGTATTTTTGCGCAAAGCAGGGAATTTATTCCGTATATCTCCAGTATCAGCGTGGAAGCAAGAAATAACCTGATTAGGATTACATGGCAGGATTCGCCTGACGCGCGCGGTCCTGTTTTTATTTTTAGATCAGCCAGACCTTTCAGCGGATCAATCCCTGCAAATATAAGGCCTGTTGTTGTCCGCTACGGAGAGCAGTACTATATAGACGATGCCGATGACATGGAAAACCTTTACTATTTCATTGCCGCAAGCGACATATCGGGTCAGCGGTATGATATTATTCTTCCAAGGATAAACAGCACAAGTTTATTCCTTGCCCAGACTGAAGATGAAGCGCAAACCCAAACGCAGGAACAGATAATAGTTCCATCGCAAACTTCAGCGCCTGCTGTAATATCTGACGGCATTTATAATTTGAGGGCGAATCATGATGAAGACAGGGTAGTTATTACATTTGAATCAACAGGAGAGCGAAGAAACGCAATTTTATACCGCAGCACCCGGCCTGTTCAGCGTCCGCAGGATTTGCTTAATGCTGTCATAGTGCAGTCGGGAATAACGTCTCCGTTTGTTGATTTTCCGATTCCTGGTTTAACGTGGTATTACGCTGTGGTTTATGAAGATGAAATCGCGTCAGGCGTTATGGGAATTAGACCCGGAATAAACGCGACAACGTCTCCTGTTACAATTGCGAATGTTACGGCAGAACGCTCTTTGCGCCCGATTCCGCTCCCTGTTATGACGCTTCGAAATACAATGCCGGATAGTTTATTTATTACAGAAATCCCGGGAATGACTTCGCTTAATATTGAGTCTGCAGGAATATTACGCGATACTCAAATGCCGCCAAAGCTGCCGCTTGTGCCAAGAAGACCGCGGGTTTTCGCGGCTGATCTTGTCGCTCCGACAGGAGGAGAAGAATCTGCGCTGTTTCAGATAATAATGGAACACTTTGTAAAATTCGAATGGGAAAACGCGCGCGTAAGTTTACAGCATTACTTGTCTCAGCCGCGTTCAAGAGAGATTGAAGCGAGGGCGCGTTTTTATTACGGACAAGCCCTGTACTATACAAATAACTACAGGCAGGCGTTAATGGAATTTTTATTTTTCAGATCCTTTCACTTGCCCGAAGCCAATACATGGATTGAAGCTGTGCTGACCGCGATGGTTTATTAGTTACGAAGCGTCCTGAGAAGCGCGCGAAGTTCAGGATTCGACGCTGTTTCAACTGCGGGACGGGTTCGCCTCTCGGCTTGAAGAATTATTTCGTCTCCGGGTTCTATTTGATCAAAGAAACCGTTTCTGGCAATTGTACCGATAGATATTTCTTCGTCAACATTGGTAACGGTGAGCCTTCCTACAAGCTCATCATTATTGTAAACGAGAGAGATTCCTTCGTTTGCAACCTGGGCGCGGCCGCGTTTTACTATGTCGTATACGACATCCTGCTGGATGCCGTCTGCTCTTCCTTTATTGATAAGCGCCTGTCCCTGCCTGCGGATCAATAACCGCGCGCGAATCGGCAAAGACGATGAAAATTGCGATAATATGCCGCGGCTTGCATCGCGTAACCTGTCAGTTCCCGTGCGAAACGCGTTAAAAGTTCCTGCTGGTGAACCCGTTCTTCCTACAAAGGTTTCTGCTTTTATTGATATATCACGTTCATTTTCTGTAACAGAAACCATGATAAAGTAATCTGCGCCTGCTTCTCTTGCCTGCCTGAAAGCTCTGGAAAAAGATTCCTGACGTATGTTCAAATTGGTCAGCGGCATTATGTTTCTGTCATGTACAAGTAATTCCCTTATGATTCCTGCCGCAACCGCGCCTGCATCCGCATGAATAAAACTTGATTGACCTGCCAAAGAAAAAACCGCTGTTTTCCAGTGGCGTTCTGCAACGTCAACAGGATTTACCTGCCATTGCCTGAAGAGCGCGTTGGAAAGAAGCGAGTTATACGCTTCCACAGCGTCGTTTAAACTTCTGTCAGCTATTCCCTGATCCTGCAAAAAAAGAAGCTCTTCAAGATAACGGGCAGGGTAACCCTGAAGTCTTAGAAGCTCAGCATATTCGCGTCTGTCTGCGGCGAATGGATTTAACCTTAAACCCCTGCGGTATTCAAAGAGAGATTGTTCTACAAGATTTCGCTGACGAAAATTTCTTGCTCTGGCAAAATGCCATGACGCGAATCTTGCGCGCCTTGCATCCTCAAGGGTAGTAGACGAAATAATTGTATCTTCCAAAATGGCGCGGATAAATTCATCATGTTCATTAACATTTAATGCGCTTGTTAAAACTGTAATTGCTTCCTGCGCCCTTCCCGTTCTGATAAACGACAAGCCCTTTAAATACCACGCGCTTAAATCTTCCCTGTTACCTGCAATTAACCTGTCGCATATCTCTGACGCTTCTTCGTATTGTCCGTTTTGGTAACGCAAAAGAGCCATAAGCGACTGAGCCGGTCTGTAACCGGGTCTGAAATGAAGAGCGCGCTCTGCGCTTCGAATAGCTTCCGCAAGTCTGTTATTTCTGGAATAGATATAAGCGGCGTAATAATAAACGCGGTAATCATCAGGATGATGCCGTAATGCTTCTCCTATATATCTTAGGGCAGAAACGCTGTCACCCATCGTTTGAGTAACAAGGGAAAGCGAAAGCAATAAACGCCGGTCATCAGGATAACGGCGAACTGCGTCACGATAGCGAAGCATTGCCTCTGACGTTCTGTTTCTTGCTATATCAAGTTCACCTGCCGTAAACAGCGCTTCCCTGTTGTAAGGTTCTCTTCTGAGTATGTCAGTTACAATGATACCGGCGGCGTCAAGCTGCCCAAGCGCGATTAGGATAGATACTTCCAGGTTTGCGATGGACATGTTTCCCCTGGCAAGCTGTCTTGCCCTTCTTGTCCACCTGAGCGCTTCATCAAACTCCGCAAGATCAAAGTAACATTCAGCCAGAGAAAAAGTTGCCTCCGCGTGAGAGGGGCTTAATCTTAAACATTCAAGGAATGATTCAACAGCCGAATACCATTCTTCTTCGGCCATAAAACTTCTGCCTCGTTCATAGTAAGCCTGCGCCGACACCTGCTGCGCCGACACAGAAACAGGGACAGATAAGACAAATAATATAAGAAGCAAAAACCACAGAGAGCACAGAGAACACGGAGGAATAGAGAAGGCTAAGTTCATATTCTCTTTTATTAAAACTTTGTTTACTCCGTGGTTAATCTTTTTTTTAAAATTATTTATGAACATTGCCCCCCCTCTTAAAAACAATCATTCCTTTTTATGCGTTACAATCTTAATCGAATTTATTTTGTGGCCGTCCATTTCCTGAATGATAAAATCATAATCTTTATACTCGATTTTTTCATTCTTTACAGGTATTTTTCCGAAAAGATCAAAGACAAAACCGCCAAGGGTATCAAAGTCATCTATTGGAAGTTCCAAATTTGTTTCTTCTGCAAGGAAGTCAAGGTTTACCCTTGCGTCGCACAGCCACGTTCCGTCTCCAAGATCGACAACATCTTCAGTTTCATGATCAAATTCATCCTGTATGTCGCCAATAATTTCTTCGATAATGTCTTCCATTGACACAATACCGGACACTCCGCCGTATTCATCTACTACAACCGCGATGTGAACTTTTTTGCGTTTTAATTCGCGTAAAAGATCGTCAATATGTTTGGAAACAGGAATAAAAAAAGGTTTTCTGACAAGTTCATTTATATTAAAAGGTTTATCTTCTACAAGAGTTTTTAATACGTCTTTTACATGGAGGATTCCGATAACGTTATCCACTGTATCTTTGTAAACCGGAAAACGCGAATGTTCGCTTTCGCTGATGCGGGTATATAGTTCTTCTTTTGAATCATCCGCGGAAAGGAAAACCGTGTCAGTGCGCGGAACCATTACTTCTTTAACCGTGGTTTCTGATAATTCGACAATGCCGCGAATCATCTGTCTTTGGTCTTCTTCAAGATCCTTTATTGCCTGCTGATTTATTTTAAACGGCGCTTTCACTTTGCAGCCCCTGCAATAATATACTCATTTTTTAGCTTTTTCAGTATTTCCTCCTGTAGTATGAGCATTGGCTCGCTTTGCATCTGCTCATTTCTTTCTATGTTTATATGATCCATACCGTCCAAATGTAGGATACCATGAATTATCAATCTGCGTAACTCCTCATCTTCGCTTATATTAAAATATTTTGCGTTTTCGCCGAGTGTTTCAAGTGAAATCACGATATCTCCCGGCAAATACACCGTTCTTTCGCAATTTTCCATGGTTTCGCCGAGATTAAATGAAAGAATGTCAGTGGCTTCATTTTTATTTCTGTATTGAAAGTTGAGATCTTTTATTTTTTCATCGCCGCAAAACATGATTGAAAGTTCCCAATTATCGCGTTTTATTTCTTCAAGTACTTTAAGGGCGAAACTGCAGGCGGCGCTGCCCCATGCGGGATTAGAAATACCTTCGGCGTTAATGAAAACATTATTCATCTTTTTCGCCTTTTTCATCTTTCTGCTGTTTTGGATATTCGATTCTTGTATGATAGTAACCCGCAAGGACTCTGACAAAAGATTTTTTAATTATTTCAAGATCGCGAAAAGAAAGATCAGATTCAGAAAGCTGTCCATGCTCAATTTTTGCTTCAAAAAGCTGCTGAATAAATTTTTCTATTTTTGCGGCTGTAGGTTTTGTTAAAGTTCTGACAGCAGCTTCCACAATATCGGCAAGCATTACAACAGCCGATTCCTTTGTTCGGGGAGGAGTTCCGGGATACGAAAAATCTTCAGAGCTTACCGCTGCTTCGTTTTCTGTCGCTTTGTTATAGAACCAGGAAATTATTGAATTGCCGTGATGCTCGGAGATAATTGAGATAACGTCTTTGGGAAGACCAAGGTTTGTCGCTTTTTCCACTCCAAGTTTAACATGACTTCTTATAATCGTCGCGGAAAGACGCGGATTAATTTCGTCGTGCCTGTTGTGGTCAGTCTGATTTTCTACGAAGTAATCGGGGTTATCCATTTTACCTATATCGTGATAATACGCGCCGACTCTTGCAAGAAGCGCATTTGCATCAATGTCCTGACATGCCTGTTCCGCAAGATTTGCTACCATTAGTGAATGACTGTAAGTTCCCGGCGCTGTTGTAAAAAGTTTGCGTAAAATAGGCGCGTTAAGATCAGATAGCTCCATGAGCCTGTATGGGGTTACCGCGTTTAATAAATGCTCAAGCGGCGGCAAAAAGCCAAGCGATAACATGCCGCAAACAATTCCGTTAAGCGCTGCCCAAAAAAGAAGAGCGGGGTATTCATACAGATTTGACTGACGAAGAAGCAGCACTACGACAACCGCAAAACAATTTGCAATTGCGATAATAATGCCTGCTTTAATCAGGCTCATTCTGTTTTGCGCGTTATGAAGAACAGTAGAAGCCGCAGTTCCGGAAACAAGAGCGATTATGTACGAATAAATATCAAAAGCTCCGGCGAAAAATGCTCCCAAAGGAAGAGCAAGCGCCATAATCATTGCAAGTCTTTTCCCCATGAAAATTGCGAGTAACATTATAAAAAGAGCGGTTGGAATGGCGAGCGCTACCGGGAAGCCGTCAGGTCCCGGGGAGAGGTTATTTATTAAAACAGAACCTATTATATAAGAGCCCGATAACGAAGAAAGAAGATAATATTCCCTTGTATTTAATTTTACGCCGAGAATATTTGAGCCGCGTAATATAAAATAAAGTATATAAATTAAAAAGATAAGGAATACAGTACCTAAAACATTCCTGATATTTTCTGAGATGTCCTGATTTGTGCTTGCGACAACAATAAAGACAGCAAAGCAGCAAAGACCAAAACTAAAAAGACCTGATCCTGATTTTAAAAATTTAAAAAACTTTCCGAAAAAAGCCGAAAAAATATTTATTTTTCCCGTATCATTTTTCATTTTCATTATATGCCTGTATTATTTTTTTTATAAGGGGATTTCGCGCCACATCGCTTGTGTGCAGGAAAGAAAAGTTTAATCCCTCAATCTCTCTTAAAATATCCAGAGCGTTTAAAAGCCCTGAATCTGATTTTCGCGCAAGGTCTATCTGGGTTGTGTCTCCTGTAATGACAGCTCTTGCTCCGTTTCCAATTCTTGTTAGAAACATTTTCATTTGTTCTTTTGTTGTGTTCTGCGCTTCATCAAGAATAATCATGCAATCGTTAAGACTTCTTCCCCTCATGTACGCAAGAGGAGCGATTTCTATGGCTCTTGTTTCTTCCATTCTGTTAATTACATCGTACGGGATAAGCGATTCCATTGCGTCATACAGCGGCTTAAGATACGGATCGATTTTTTGCGCAAGGTCGCCCGGAAGGAAACCAAGATTTTCACCCGCTTCCACGACAGGACGGGTAAGAACAAGTTTTCGTATTTTTTTGGAAAGAAGCGCCTGAAGCGCATGAGCGATTGCAAGATAAGTCTTTCCTGTTCCGGCAGGGCCAACGCAAAAGCAAATCTCGTTTTCCCTCATCCCCTGTATATAAAAAGCCTGATTTTTTGTGCGGGGATAAACGCGGTTAAAACCATGAGGTATTTGAATAATTGATTCATTTGAAATCGGCGTATCTTCCGCAAGGGCGCGGATATATTCAGCTGAGGGCTGCTCGCCGCCTTTAACCGCCGCTGCCAGATTATCCATCATCGTTTTGAAACGTTTGGACGCGGACTTGTCATGGCTCTCGTAATGTATTTCATTGCCTCTTGCAGTAATAAAGCCGCCAAGAGATCCTTCGATAATTTTAAGATTATCGTCATTTGCTCCGCAAATTCCAGAAAGCAGCTCCCGGTTATCAAATGCTATTGTTATGCCGTCCTCCAAAAAGACCCCTTTTGTTAATTTTATATCCCATTATTCGATAACGTCAAGTAATCTATTCGATAGCCCATCTGTTGTCCCGGCCTGCATAATTAATGTTTGTTTTGATTTCTGAAATAGGTCTCCATTGTATTGCAAACGTGACATCGGCGACTATTTCATATCTTCGCGGAAGCGGAGGAGCCGCATCAAACTGATCAGGATATACTCTAACGGTTAAGTCAGCTGTCCAATCGCCAAGGTCATGACTTGCAGTCAGATTTAAACTGTACATTTTAAAACCTGATCTTCGCCGCATTTCTTCGTTGAAGAAATTAAAGGAATCGAATAAATCAATAAACAGATTGTTTTGAGGCCCTGGCGAATACATCCGCGTTAAATGTTCAAATCCGGGCAAATCCTTAAAATACCGCCATATAACGTTGTTTCTGGATGTTGCTGAAATGTTTATGGTCAATATATCAGTAATGGAAAAATTAAAACCAAATGAAAACTCAAAATTTGAACTTGTATGCTGCAGAAGATCAAAATTCAATGTGGTAGAAAAGTTAAATCTTAAATTAAGACGATCTCCCAAAAAACTAAACGCCGGAAAGGAACTTTCGTATCTGAAATCAAGTCTTCTGGGGTGAAGGGCGGCGTCCCCGGGCTGCTGTTCCCATCTTCTGGTAGTATCATTAAAAATCATTCCCTGAGTTTTGTTAGCCGAAAAAACAACGTTAAATTTTCCCAATGTTAATGTTGACCTTATGGTTGTAATTTCAAAGTCCGCATCGGGGTCTATCGTCATAAAATAAGTAAGGGAACCAACAGTTCCGAATCTTAATGTCTCTGTAAAGTTAATGGCTTTAAAAAGCCATTCTTCGCTTGTTTCCGGTCTTTCGATACGAAAATTAATGTTGGTTTCAGATATCCAGAATCTGAATGAGGCATTTGTCGTAATAAGGGGATCCATGGGAGGCAAAGTTGCGCTTAATGAAAGGGTTTGCAATCTATCCATTACGTTAGCTGAAATATTTGCCGACAGCTGATGTCCTGTAAGACCGAATATATCGTTATTGATATTTTCTTTTGCCCAAATGCCCCATTGCGGCGTAAGTTCAGGACCGTCTCCTGTTGTAAATCTTTGGGATCTTAGCATTGTGCCTCTGAGATTGTACTGAATATTTGTTTGTCCGAATATCGGATCGTTGGAAAAAGGACGGATAGTTCCGTTATATAAATACGAAGTGGTGTATTGAGTCTGGCTGTACATTTGCCTTCGATCGTTTTCCATTTCAGCCTGACTTGTATACGCATTTTCGTTTTGATATGTAAGATCTTTCCAGATTGTTCTTCCCGTTAATGTTATGGTATTGGCAAAAAAACCGCTTGTGTGATCAAAGCGTAAATTTATGCTTGTATCAGCTCCGAAATTTGTATTTATGGACTGGATTTCGCCCCAGTTAACCTGTTCATATGTTCCCCAGTTTCCGGACATAAATTGAAGTTCGGATGAACTTGTCGGGGTTAAGCTGTAATCAATTGTAAGCCGCATATTTCCGCCTCGTGTTATGTTAAATGACTGGGTTAAGGCAGGAGGATTTAAAATTATATCTGTGTTATTCGATTCGGATTCAGTTTCTTCTGCTGCACTCCACGGCGAAATAGGAACGCCGATGCCGTTTAAGGGATCTTCTCTTTCCCGTTCGTTCTGTCTTGCAGCGCTTGTTTGCGTTCCTCCAACAGTAAGAGGCGTTCCTGCAATGGTTCCTGAAATATTGTAAATTGTAAATTTATTGGGCGCGAAAAAAAATCTTCCGGGATCGAAACTGGAACTTATATTATTGTCTCTAATTGTTCTGAACGTTAATGACGTATAAACGTTGTTAATGGAAATTCTTGAAATATATGGATTTAAACTTTGAACTGACGGGGTATAACGTCCGCTAACGTTCCATTCGTATGTGCCTATTACAGATTGAGCGGAATTACTTTCATCAAACAGACTGTTTTGCTGCATTATATTTAAAAAATCCATGCTCTCTGAGCGGTTAATAATAAAGTCGTTATTTACGTAAGGATCAGAATAATACGGTAAATCCCACGACAGATTAAATGTTCTTGTTGTGATTGAACTGTTAAATCTTATTCTGTAACGGAAAGGGACAGCCATGGAAATAAAATTTGAATGATTCCAGTCAAATGATCCGTCATAATTCGGAAAATAGGGAGTATAACCTCCTGCAGAAAGACGCGTAACAGTTCTTGTAAAACCCAGACCAAGGGATAATTCTGTTGGATTTAAAATGCCGAACCTGGGAGTATTAAGCTCAACGCCTGCGTAGAATCCCAAATTAACATAATAATCAATCATGGCTCTAAGGCTTATTTCTTCCTGATTTATTATTCTTCTTCCTGTACTGCGAAGAAATATTCCATGAAGCTCTGTCTCCGAGTCGCTTGCGCTGCCGAGAATATTTGTGAATGAATTTGATTCTTCCGGGTTTACCTGAGGACGGCCAAGTATATAGATAGTGGTTTGTAAAAAACCGCCTTCCCTTGATCTGTGTCCGAAGGAAGGACGAAAAACAAGCTCATCTGCAGGATAATAAAAAAACGGAAGCCATAAAACAGGGATTTCGCCTACCCTTAAAACCGCGTTTGCAATTGCAAAATCTGAACCTGGAAGCAGCCATACCTTTGATGCCCTGATTGACCATAATGATTCTTCGCTGGTTGCGCTTGTTATTTGAGCGTTGGAAAGAATTGTTACGTCTTCATTATTGCGCGTAATTACAGTTCCGGAAAAAATGTACGCGGTTCTATCGCTTCCAAGTTCATGCTGCGTGATTCCGTCCAGAAATATGCTTGACCAGTCATCAATGTTTACGGTTATATTTTCGCCGCGAAAAGTTTCAGTTTTATCCTCTTCAACTTTTTCGTATACAACGCTTCCCCTTGCTGTTAGTATATTTCTTGTTCTGTTAAAAAGAATTTCATCAGCGCTTATTCTATGGGTTGTGTCTCCGTCTTTAAGGCTTATAACAACGTCGCCCCTTAATCTTGCGTAATCTTCATTTACTGTTGCTATTGTAAAATAATCAGTTGTCTGGGCAGATTCAATAGTGATAATTTTTTGACTTGCAGCCTGTGAAGTGTCCGGAAGCGGTAATTCAAAGTGTTCCCTTAAGCGTCTTGATAGATCGTCTCTTGTTCCGCTTTCGGAAAGACCGAGGGATCGGCACCACAGCGCAAGTTCGCCAAGGGTTGATGTTCTTATTTCCATTTCTGCGCGGCGTTTTGCGGGAGACAGCGGCTCTTCTGTAATTTCTTCTTCTTCGGGTACTTGTGATTCTTCCTTCGCAGTTTCCTGCGCCGCGATTTCTTCGATTAACCCCTGAGCCTCATCCTGCGCATATAAAGGTGATAAAATAAAAATGAATAATAATATTATTAAACCACGATTTATCTTCATTTCTTTCCGGTTCTTGCCGCGCCTCGTTTTAACATTTCATTGATATAAAACCCTGTGTACGATTCCCTGCATTTTGCTACCTCTTCGGGCGTACCGGTCACAATTACCTGTCCGCCTTTTTCACCGCCCTCAGGGCCAAGATCTATTATGTGGTCTGCCTGCAAAAGTACGTCAAGGTTGTGTTCTATCATTATAACAGTATTTCCCTGATCTACCAACCGTTGAATCACGTCCATGAGCTGTTTGACGTCGGCAAAATGGAGGCCGGTTGTAGGTTCATCCAAAATGTAAAGCGTTCTGCCTGTGGAGCGTTTGGAAAGCTCCAGGGCAAGTTTTACCCTTTGAGCCTCGCCGCCTGATAAAGTAAGCGCGGATTGACCGAGTTTTACATAACCAAGGCCGACAGAGAGCAGCGTTTCCATTTTTCGCGCAATCTGCGGAATGGGAGCAAAGAAAACAGCCGCCTCTTCGATTGTCATGTCCAGAACTTCGTGGATGTTTTTGCCTTTGTAGCGGATTTCGAGGGTCTCTCTGTTAAATCTTTTTCCGTGGCAAACGTCGCAGGTAATGTAAACGTCAGGAAGGAAGTTCATCTCTATTTTGATGGTGCCGTCCCCTTCGCAATTTTCGCACCTGCCGCCGCGCACATTAAATGAAAAACGTCCGGGTTTGTATCCCCTCATTTTTGACTCTTGCAAATTGGAGAACATGTCCCTGATTGCTGTAAAACCTTCTACATACGTAATTGGATTTGAGCGGGGAGTTCTCCCGATTGGACTTTGATCGATATCGATTACCTTGTCGATATGCTGCGCGCCTTCAAGTTTTTTATACGCGCCTTCCCTGTGATTGGAGCCGTAAACTTCGTTCGCAAGCGCGGGGTAGAGAACATCGGAAAGCAAAGTTGATTTTCCCGAGCCCGATACGCCCGTGATGCATGTAAAAACACCAAGCGGGATTTCAACATTGATATTTTTTAAATTGTGTTCGCTGCATCCTTTTAATTTTAATTTCGCGCCGTTTCCTTTGCGTCTTTCTTTTGGAATATTGATTCTTAATTTGCCTGCTAAATATTGACCTGTTAAGCTCTCCTTTACTTTCATCACATCCGCGACAGACCCTTGCGCGACAACCTGTCCGCCGTGAACGCCCGCGCCCGGTCCCAAATCAACAATGTGATCCGCTGTGCGAAGCGTCTGCTCGTCATGCTCGACAACGATTAATGTGTTGCCAAGGTTGCGAAGGAAAATGAGCGTATCAATTAAACGCTGGTTGTCTCTCTGGTGAAGCCCGATACTAGGCTCGTCTAAAATGTACAAAACGCCGACAAGACTTGAACCAATCTGTGTCGCAAGTCTTATGCGCTGGGCTTCACCGCCTGACAGGGTAGAGGCTTTTCGCTCAAGACTAAGGTAATCGAGACCAACATTCTGCATGAAGCCAAGGCGGGCGTTTATCTCTTTTAAAATCTGATTCGCGATTTTTTTTTCGTTTGTGTTAAATTTTACATTTTCAAAAAATTTAAGCGAGTCTGTTACGGAAAGCTGCGACAGCTCCCAAATATTTTTTCCGGCAACAGTGACAGCGAGTACTTCAGGTTTAAGACGCTTTCCGTCGCAGTCTTCGCAGTGTGTCTGGCTCATGAATTTTTCAAGCCAGTCTTTAACGCCCTGCGACTGGGTTTCCAGATAACGCCGCCTTAATTCTTCGAGTATTCCCGGAAACTGTGTGTCGTATTGGAATGAACTTGTTTTATTGCGGTTAACATATTTTACTCTGACTTCGTCTTCCATGCCGTAAAGGATCGCGTTTATTATTCTTTTCGGCAATTTGTTAAAAGGCGTATCAAGGCTAAAATCAAAATGTTTGGCAAGCGCCTTAAATCTGCTTGAGTGCCATGCGCTCTCCGGGTTATACGGAATGCAGCCGCCTTCGTTATACGAAAGAGATCTGTCGGGGATTACAAGGTCCGGGTCAAATTCCATTTTTGTGCCGATGCCGGAACAGCCTGTGCATGCGCCGAACGGATTGTTAAACGAAAAAAGACGCGGCTGTAATTCAGGAATTGAAACGCCGCAGTCCGGGCATGAATTTTTTTGCGAAAAAATTTGTTCGGAATTTTTGCTGGAAGCTTCGCTGCGGGTGCCCTCTTCATTAATCAGCACAATCATAAGACCGTCTGCTGTCTGCATCGCCGCTTCAACAGATTCTGCCAAGCGCGCGCGGATATCTTTTCCGATAACAAGGCGGTCAACGATAATTTCTATTGTATGTTTTTTTTGTTTGTCGAGCTTAATGCTTTCGTCAAGATTTACAGGAACGCCGTCTATACGCGCGCGCGCAAAACCCGCCTTCTTTGCATCCTCGATAATTTTTTGATGTTCGCCTTTTTTGCCGCGAATGACAGGAGCCAAAAGCTGTATTTTAGTTCCTTCTTTATACTGCATAATGGTTTCGATGATTGAATCAATCGGCTGTTCGCGGATTTCCTTTCCGCATACCGGGCAGTGAGGTACGCCGATTCTTGCGTAAAGAAGACGATAGTAATCGTAAATTTCAGTTACTGTGCCTACGGTGGAGCGAGGGTTACGGTGAGTGGTCTTTTGTTCGATTGAGATTGCAGGGGATAACCCTTCGATATAATCCAAATCGGGCTTATCCATACGCCCCAAAAATTGGCGCGCGTAAGCAGAAAGGCTCTCGACATAACGCCTTTGCCCCTCCGCAAATATTGTATCAAAAGCAAGTGAACTTTTGCCTGAACCGGAGAGCCCTGAAATAACGATTAGCTTATCACGCGGAAGTTCCAGGTCGATGTTTTTAAGGTTATGCTCGCGCGCCCCTTTGATGATTAATTTATCCATAACATTAGTATAGCAGTTTTCTGGCATAGCTGAAAACCCCTGTCGGCTCCGGGCGGCTGGTAATAGATATATCTCTCGCCAAGGAAGAATGAAGAAATTTACCACGGAGGACACGGAGGAATACCATACAGCAGGTTCGTGTGGTTGGTGGTAAAAAAAATCCCTTCGTTAAAATCAAGAGGGGAACCTTCGCTCGTCTGCGATTCGCTCGGTTGAGGAGCCGTGCTAATTCGTGGACATATATTTACCACTCTTTTGGTTTGCCGATTGGAACGGTAATATTAAAATTTTCTCCGGAAGGATCTATAAAGAAAAATCCCTGGTTTAATGCATATTCTTTTGCGTCACCTTCAACTGCTATCCCTGCGACAGCGCCTAAAAAACGGCGTTTATCGTTACGTAAATCCGCCCACCTTCGCATTTTTTCAAGCCGTATTAGATGCTTGTTTATATCACTGATTGTAAGATTAGACTTTATTTCAACAAGCATGGCAGTATCGCCATTTTGTAAAAAGACATCAATTTCAAAAGAAATATCGTATTTTTTATTTCTGATTTTATGTCTGGTACTTGCTTCTTCAAAATCAAACCCAAGAGCTTTAAATTTTTCCAAAAGATTGGGAGAAATCATGTGTTCAACAACTTCGCCGAAACTATTGGTAAAATCACCAAACCTCTTGCCAATCTCCTTTAATTGACGAGCTGTTTCTCTTTGCTGTTCCCTGTCTTCCATCAGAGCTGCCCATACATGCTCAAAAGTAAGCCCTCTTGGATAATCAATCTGTGTTTGTAAATCTGCCATATCTATCACCATTAATTTGCGGTATTTTAACCGCTTAAAAACACTGCAAAAAGCGGTGTTGGCACCTGACAGTAAAAAAGGCGGTCAAGTGGGTTATTAGTCTTACATTTACTATACAGTATTTTAAGGATTTTTCAAGACTTTTTCTTTTTACGCAGAGCTTTTAGTTCTATATCTATTAACATTTCAATTTTTGTAAGTATGTTTTCTTTCCAATTTTGCTCGATAGGTTCTATCACGAATAAATCAATAGTATCTTTCCCCAAAGCGGAAGCGATACGTTCAAGCATTTCTGAGGAAGGGAATTTCTTCCCATTTTCTATCAAACCGAGATAATTTGCAGCCATATCAGCCATTTCAGCCAATTTTGCCTGTGAAATTCCGTTATTTATACGGTAATTCTTAATATTTGAACCTAAATGTTTCTTTATATTGGTCATTGCTAAGTATAAAAATTATTTTCACCATACCTGACAGTATTGACAACAACCCATTATATTTGATAATATATACCTAATATGTTGTATATATTTTATTAACTTTTGGAGGGTTTAAATGAAAAACAGAATGATTTTATTAGGATTTATTGCCATAACTGCAATAATTGGACTTGGTTTTGCCGCTTGCGATGGTGACAACACGCCAGCCACCCATACGCACACATACAGTACAACATGGTCACACAATGAAACGCAGCATTGGAAAGAGTGTACAGGCGCAGATTGTGATGTATCAATTCCAGCCGAAAATGACCGCAGTTTATAACCTAATTTGACATTTTAAGCGGGGCATAACGGGGCTTAGTGGGACTTAGTGAGTCAGTAATACTATAAAACTGGCTTATTACAAAGAAGTGATTTTTCCATATATTTAACAAGTTCAGCGCGAAGAATATATACTTCACGTGGTTGGCCAATAATATTTCCAAATAAATCAAAAACAGTTGGTGCATCGCTGGGAATATCTATTAAAGGCAGTTCGCCCGTATCAGTTAATTGATTTATAACCTTCATTGAAACGCCAAGGACGGTCGCGCATTCCTTTTTTGATAGGAATGGCTGAACGCCGGGCAAACGTTCATAATATGAAGCTGACAAGGTATCTTTTGCCTCATCTTCATCTAGTTGGTTTATATCGAGACCGAATGTATTCATCGAAAACCTCATCAATATCATCTGCCGGATCTATAATGTATTCTGCAAGAGAATACCAAGGTATGCGGTAGATAGTTTTAATAGAAACCGCATCAAGGCGGTATGTGTGAATTAAGAAATCCATTGAATCACGAGAAATGCCAAGAAGGCCGCACGCTTCTTTGAGTGTGTATGTGTATTGAGCTCCAAGACGTGCAGCATCAATAATGCGGCGCAGAGCGATGTTCTTTTGGTCAAGAGTAAGCGGGATGCGTAACTCTGTAATATCGAACAATTCGCCGCGCCGCATTATTATTTGCCTCCTCTTTGTTCAATGCTTGTTAAAAACCCATGACACTTTCTTATTTCCCATGGTGAAAGATCATTAACAGAACTTTTTCCAAACTTGCGAATAAAGCCGTTAAGACGAATGTTTGCGTTTTCACCTAGAATGCGCTCGGCTCTTTTTACAAGCGGATAAACATCGCGAGGAATCGGCTGTGTGGAACCACCCAGAGGCGTTTTGCCCTGGGCAATAAGAAGATTGTTGAGTGCAGTTATAACAGCGTTGAATTGCTTTAATGTCTCCATGTGGAGCGAAGACTGCACATCGGCGGCTTCCATGAGAATTACGCAATATGTTTCATCATCAATGCCGGCACGTGTCTTTTGGGTGTGAATGAGTTTAATCATTTTTTGCTTTTGGGTTTCTGTCATTTATTTTTCCTCTTTACCTTGACCTTTCCTTTGCATACGCTTCCAGGGTTTTTTATCACCGGGCATGTATCTTTTCGATCATGTTTACATCCTTTGCATAAATCAGCTATTAGCATTTGCTTTCCTCCCTTTTTGTATTTCATTCAGCATATGCTTCCTCCTTATCCTAACTTCTCAATCATTTCGGGTGTGACTGTGGCGATACCGGAAGCGCGACCGATTTTTGCGAGTGCCAGAGCGTCGTTGACGAGTGAGCGCCATGCGCCACGGCAGCGTTTGGTTAGTGTTTCCGCAATGTGACGATCGATATCGAAGCCGCAGGCATTGGCATAAAAGGCGGCGACATCGATGCAGTTTATTTGTTCGTACAATACAACTGGCTGGCGGATGCGTGAGCGCAACCGAGGAACTCTGTCTATTTTTGCTTTTAATCCTTCCTCTCCTGTAAGAAGAATTGGAACAGAGCAACGCTCGTTGATACCGCGGACAAGTTCCAAAAATGAAACAGGAAGTTTATCGGCTTCATCGATGATGATAAGACGGCGGCGCTGTCGGCAGGCTTCATGAATAACTGATAAGCATGATCCAAAGGTTATTGGGCGGATGCCTGCGAGTGA
>JGI24695J34938_10000849_pt1 | contig 28319 bp, 27 predicted proteins | sample TergutCo191P3_FD_34938 | JGI IMG/M metagenome (IMG submission 34938)
TTAATACCTTTGATTTATGTTAAAAAATAAATAGTCATTATGAAATACTTCAATCCTGCGAATTTAGCTATCATCGCCTGTCCCGGGGGTGAAGTTTTCGCCGATGAAGTAATGGAACATCTTCGTCATAAATACCGCCATAGCCGGATACATACGACAGAAGAACTCTCAAAACGGTATTCCATCAGCGTTGAACAGGCGGATCTTCAAATCGATCTTATGAACAGAATTGTGTCCCGCGGACCGTCTTCACAGAGCGGAAACGGCACGAATAACGGTCATTTTAAAGTTCCTGTCAAATTTACGCTGTTCCCGAACGGAGAGGTAAAATCCGAAATCGAAGAATCCATTCGCGGAAAAGACGTCTACATTTTTCAGGATGTCGAAAACCGTTACCCTGTAAAATTTTCAGGCGGCGTTGTAAGAAGCCTTTCCATAAACGATCACCTGATGACTATTTATGTCACCATTGACGCGGTCAGGCAGGCGGGAGCGGAACGAATCGCGCTTGTGATACCGAATTATCCGTATTCGCGCCAGCACAAAGCGAAGGGGAGAGAGGGTCTTACCGCAAGCCGTATCGGTAAAATTTTTGAAAGCCTCGGCGTAAATCACATAATCACGCTTGATATTCATTCAAGAGATATTATGAATGCCTTCAATAATATGCGTCTTGAAAATCTCCACGCGAGTTATCAGATAATTCAAACATTGGTAAAAATGGACGGAATTTTAAACGATGATTTTGTCGTTGTTTCTCCCGATACAGGCGCCGTAGACCGCAACAAATTTTACGCTTCTTCTCTTAAAAAACCGCTGGCTCTTTTATACAAGGAAAGAGATTATTCAAGGTTTTCCAAAGACGCTACCCAGTCAAATATTTCACAGATACGTCTCCTTGGAAATGTTCAGGATAAAACCGTTTTTATGGCGGACGATCTTTTGGGAACAGGCGGCACGTTAATAAAGGGAATGAGGCATTTAAAAGAAAACGGCGCGCGAAGGATCATCTGCGCCATCAGTCTTCCGCTTTTTTCCGGGGACGCTATTTCTCATTTTGATGAAGCGTATAATGAGGGGCTTTTTTACAGGTTGATCGGCACCAACGCAGTATATCAGGAAGAAGTCATAAACCGCGAATGGTACATTAATGTAAACATTTCGCGTCTTTTTGCCCATGTTATTTCGCGTCTTCATCAGAATCAATCTGTTTCTAGTCTTTTAGATAACGCCGGAATTATTAACAAGCTGCTTTCTCATACAATGATTCCCGAACCGCAGAATGAACTTCCTTTCCCGAACAGCCAGAATCAATAGCCATAAAAAAACCGCGCGCTGGTTACGCACGGTTCTCAAAATATTAATTACAGTCAGCGTCTTCCATGCCCGAACGGCGCGTTAAAAAACGCTAACGATCATTTTTTTGTTTTGGTTTTCTTCTTTACGGCTGTCTTTTTTGCTGCAGGTTTTTTGGCGGTTGTCTTTTTCGCGGCGGTCTTCTTTGCAGGTGATTTCTTCTTAACCTTTGCATACTTGCGGTTTAAGTTAGCCTGATACTCGCAGCAGTCTGTGCACAATGTGTAGCCTTTTTTTACTTTGCCTCCGCAGCGGGGGCATTTCCCTTTTGCAATCCGATCGTTGTACCTGTCTTTACGTTGTTCATTAATTTCATCTCTGTGCGCTTCGCGGTACTTTCTTTGGCGTTCTCTGTTTGCCAAACGGGTTTTTGCATCAGTCATACGCGTCTCTCCTTTTTGTATGATATAGTTTAAAGTATAGCATAATATTAATATTTTGTATATAGTTATTTATGATAATTTTAATATTTTAGGTGAATAATGTCCGTTCTAAATATGTTAGATGCCAGATGCAAATTGCTTTTTATCTTGCTTTTTACGGTTCTTGTCTTTATTGTCGACAAACTTTCAGTTTGTGTATGTTTGTTGTTAGCGGTAATTCTTGTCAGGCTGGCTTTCAGAACGCCCATGCGCGTATTCAGAATGATAAAAAACCTTACGCTGCTGGCGACTTTTATCATTCTGATACAGACGATCTTCGGTCCCGGAGATACCTACATTCTTACATATAACGGAACCGGATACCTTAAACAGGAAGGTTTCCATCTCGGGCTAATTATTATATGCCGCGTTGGAGCGTTATTCATTCTCCTGCCTGTTTTTACAGAGACAACTGTGCCTGAAAAAATCGCTTCAGGTCTTGCCGCTATGGGTATTAATTACAAAATCGCTTTTATTTTTACGGCAGCCTTCAATCTGATCCCCGTTTTCAGGGATGAAGCCCTGGTTATAATGGACGCACAGCGTTTACGGGGCATGCGCCGCCGCGGTCTTGCCGCTTTTACAGGCCTTCTTGTTCCGCTGATGTTAGGCGCAATGAGAAAAGCCCAGGTATCTTCTGTCGCGATGGATTGCCGCTCCTTCGGCGTTTATAAAACAAGAACATGGATCGATAAACCAAAAATGAAGAGCGCTGATTTTATTTTTATATTTATAAGCGTTGTTTTCTTTATTTGCTTCGTTTTATTTAACTATTTATGATAGTATAAGAAATGAGCGCTATAATTTTTGATAATGTCAGCTTTTCGTATCCATGTTCAAAAAAAAACGCTCTCAGCAATATCAATTTATCTGTTGAAAAAGGCGAATTCCTTGCTGTAATGGGCGAAAACGGCGCAGGGAAAACTACTTTTTGCAAATTAATTAACGGCATTATCCCTCATTTGTTAAACGGCCGGGCGGAATTCTCAGGCTCTGTAATTGTAGACGGCATTAATACAAAAGATTCATCTGTGCCCGATCTTTCGCGCAAGGCAGGAATAGTGCTTGATGATCCTGATGCCCAGATTTTTACTTCGTCAGTTTTCCGCGAAGCCGCGTTCGGTCCTGAAAATATCTGCGTTCCCCCCGATGAGATAAGACAAAGGGTAGAGTCTGCGCTTTCTTCAGCCGGGCTTTCCGGTTTTGATGAAAGAGTTCCTTCTACTCTTTCAGGCGGTGAAAAACAGCGCTTGTCTATAGCAGCCGCTCTTGCGATGAAGACAGAAATTTTAGTGCTTGATGAGCCTCTGTGCCGCCTCGATCCGAAAGGAGCTGAAGATGTAATGTCCGTTTTAAATGATATAAAAGAAAAACAAAAAATAACGGTAATCATGGCGTCACATAACAGCGAAATGATGTTTAAATACGCGGATAGAATTTGCGTTTTAAAAGACGGAAAAATCGCCGCGCTTGACACGCCGGAAAATATTTTTGCAAATCATGATTTACTTGAACAAACCGGAATACAAACATTAAATAATAACCCGAATTTTACCGTGAACCAATACGAATCATCGCGAACAAAAGAAGAATTATTGACCAAAAATTCGTGTTGCTCGTGTGGTCCGCGGTCAAAAAAACCAATAATTGAAATTAGTAATTTTAGTTTTAATTACTCAAACGGCGCGAGTATCGAAAATATCAATCTGTCCATATATGAAAATGACTTTGCCGCTTTAATCGGAAGCAACGGCTGCGGAAAAACTACGCTCTTAAAAAATATAACCGGGCTTTTGCGTCCATCTTCCGGTGAAATTTTTATCAGCGGAAAAGACGCTAAAAAATTATCAATTTCTGATATATCAAAAGAAATCGGCTTTGTAATGCAAACCTCTGATAATCAGCTTTTTACAGATTCAGTTTATAATGAAGTCGCCTTCGCGTTAAAAAACGCGCGTCTGCCTAAAAATGAAATTAAAAAGCGCGTGAATGAATCGCTTGATACCGTAGGCATTAAAGACGGCGAAGCGTTTCCGCACGCTTTGAGCAGATCAGATCGCACAAGAGTTGTCGCCGCGTGCGTTCTTGCGATGGGCTGCAAAACATTAATTTTTGATGAAGCGGATGTTGGGAACGATTATAAAGGAAATATTAATATTATGAATTTTATGCAAGAACTAAATAAAAAGGGCTTTACAATAATATTTGTTACACATAATATGTCATTAGCTTTTAAGTTCGCGCACAGATTAATTAAAATGGAAAGAAAGGGGATTGCCGCTGATGAAAGAAAATAAAAGTTTTTTTGGCAAATTTATTACGGTTCATCCCGCCGTTATAGCCGTATGGGCTGCTGTTGTCGCGGCAGGATATTTGATTCCAACTTTTCCGGTTTTTGGAACAGGCGCGCATTTTACAGCCGCCAACGCTTTAAACCCGCTTTCAGGAATTTTTTTTGGTCCTGTAACAGGCGCTCTTTGCTCATTAATAGGCGGTTTTATCGGGTTATTAATCGCTCCTGTCAAACCAATGCTGGGTCCTTTAAGCTGCGTTATCGCCATGATCACAGCCTTTACAACAGGATGCATCGCATGGGGAAAACTTCCTCCTGTAAACATGAATGAAAACGGAAACTTTGTTTTTAACGGCGGAATTATCGTTTATATAGTAGGAACAATTCTTTGGTTTACCCAGGAGATTGGAAGAAGCGTTATTCATATCCCTGTATTTTTTTACGGAATAGGTTTTGCCGCTTTTGTATTAGGAATTATATTCTCTGAAAAATTCTTTTCCGGCAAAAAAAAATTATTAATACTGCTTGCGATATGGATATGTTCTTTCGGCGGACTTATAGGAGGCGCGTCCGTCGGAAATTATTTTTCACTTGTCTTTTTAAAAGTGCCGAAAGACGCGTGGCTTACAATAATTTTATTTTTAGCGCCTCTTGAACGCGCCGTATTCGCGTTTGCGGCTGCGCTTGTCGGAACATCGCTTATCATAGGCTTAAATAAAATCGGCATCTTTGTAGGTCCGCAGAAAGCTAATCAGGAAAACAAACAAGAAGAGAAGAATGAAGATTGACTGTCATGTGCACGTAACGCCTCCTAGTATAACCTCTGATTGGAAAAAATACGCCGAAAAAGAACCGTATTTTTCATTGCTTTCCAGAAGCAAGGTTAATAAATTCGCCGCTGCGGAAGATGTTGCCGCAATGCTTAAAAAAGAAAAAATTGACAAAGCTGTTGTTTTTGGGTTTGCTTTTCAGGATTTATCGCTTTGCCGTTATGTGAATGATTATGTAATTGAAAAAGTAAAAGAGTTTCCGGAACTCACAGGTTTTGCTGTTGTTCCTCCATGCGGCATGAGCGCGGCAAAAGAGATCGAAAGATGCTGCAAAGCGGGGCTTAAGGGAGTCGGAGAACTTTTTCCGGCGGGACAGAACATCAATCTTGAAAAAAAAGAAGAGACCGCCTGCATAACAGACGTCTGCCGCGAGCTTGATATTCCGCTCCTTCTTCACGCAAATGAACTTGCAGGTCATGATTACGCAGGAAAAACAGATGTTCCATTGCGTCACATTGAAACTTTTATCTCTGATAACAGCGGCTTAAAAATTATTCTCGCGCACTGGGGCGGCGGCATTTTTCTCTACGAAGCGATGAAAGAAATAAAAGAAAAATTTCGCAATGTTTATTATGATACCGCCGCAACGCCCTTTATCTACGACGAGCGCATATACCGCGCCGCAAAAGCTCTTGATCTGTGCGGTAAAATTCTTTTTGGAAGCGATTATCCCATTCTGTCTCCTTCTCGCTATGAAGAAGGCATAAAAAAGAGCGGCTTGCATGATGAGGAATTGAAGCTGATACTTGGGGAGAATGTTCGCAGGCTGCTTAAGCTTTGAAGCGTACCCTAAAACGCGCCGCCAAGACGTAAGCGCAAAGCCCCACCGGCTAAGTTGGTTGATGTTCATTAACGGACGCTTTGGCGTCGCTGCCATCCACCTCAGCCAAAGACGCCGGCGGAGCTTTGCGCTTACGCCTTGGCGGTAGATTTTTTAGCGTTCACTTTAGGAATTATCGGGTTGATCTGCGGAATTATGCTATACATGTCGGCGCTATTTACATCAGATAACTTTCGTGGAAGATTTTTTGCAATGCTCTAATTATATGACCGTTTAAATTAAACGATCGTTAATTCAAAAATAATACGATAAATTCGCATTTTAATCAACATATTTAAATTTTACAATGCTCAATTTAAACAGTCATATAATTAGAGCAATTGAAACGTACGCATATGGTGACAGACACCAAATTCGTCTGGCGTCTCGTTGTCGCCTAACACACCACATATAGCGCGATACCGCAGACGTGAACCACCGCTCTCAATTAATCTGAAATGTATGCTAAAAATCTACCGCCAAGACGTAAGCGCAAAGCCCCGCTCTCATTTATTCTGAAGTGAACGTTAAAAAATCTACCAGAACGGCGTAAGCGCAAAGCCCCGCAGGCGTCTTTGGCTGCTTTTCACGCAGTCTTATAACGCAATTCGCGAAGCGAAGAAGCTAGACACACTTTTATTAATTTCTGCCAACCTAGCTAGCGCAGGCTTTGTGCTCACGCCGTTGTGGCACCTTTAAGCATACACTTCAAAAGCACGCCGGCGGAGGCTTTGCGCTTACGCCTTGGCGGCGCTTTTAAGGGTACGCTTCAATCATCCATAGATGTATAATTAAAACTCTGCCCATTATTATATGATTCAACAATTCCCATTCCGGGATAAACAATGTGCATTCCGGCTATAGGCAGTCTGTTCAGCGCGGCGTACAAAAGAACCGCAAGACGCGAACGAGCTGCGTCGGCGCCGTTCATGTCATAAGTCGCGTTAACTGCCGGAAGATGGAACTGAACAAGACCGACATGCAGAATGTCGCCTGCGATTAACAGCTTCGCTCTGCCGCTTTCAAGCAGATAAATTGTGTGTCCCGGAGTGTGACCGTATGCGGCAATGGGAAAAATCCCGGGAATTATCTGCGGTCTTCGTTCTGTGGAAAGTTCGGACGGCACAAATGTTTCCATTTTCGATCTATACGGTGAAAGCGCGTTAACTGCCGCCTGATTAATATTAGTCACTGTAAAATAATTAAGTTCTCTTTCTGAAAGATAAATTTTCGCGTTCGGGAAAACAGGTTTCCCGTCTTTTACAAGACCGCCGAAGTGATCGCCGTGAAGGTGGGTTAAAAGTATAACGTGAATCTGCTCAGGCTGCACTCCAAGACTTTTTATTTTATCAACAATTACGCCGCCTGCTCCGGTTCCTGTATCAATCAGAATATTCTGACCCTGCGCTTTAATTAAAAACGCGTTTGTCGAGTGTTTGAATCCTGAAGACGGAATATACCTCTCTATTACATCTGCGCTTGTTCCGGTAAGAATACCGGCATTGCCTTCTCTTTCAGATTCAACAATCATGAAAACGTCAAATTGTCCGACTTTAAAGGAGAAAACGCCGCTGTCGCCGCTATAACCGCCAGCCGTAATTGCGCTTATAAGTATCCCAAAAACCATTAAATTTTTCATTATTTCCCTCCATAATGGAAGGATAGCATGTAATTATATAATTTTATAGTTTCTTATAGTTATTTTTTCGATGTTATTATGTTATAATATATGTAAATGAAGACATATAGTAATATTTTCGTAATTTTATCCATTTTCTGCTTCCTTCTCCCGTCCTGTTCGCTTGAAAAAATGGCGATGAACATGATTGCGGACGCTCTTACGGGGGAGGGCAGTTCAACAGTCTTTACGGGCGATCCCGACCCGATATTGGTGGGAGACGCCATTCCTTTCGCCATCAAAATGTACGAGGCTCTGCTTGATCAAAATCCTGAACATCAGGGGTTGATTAACACCACAGGCTCAATGTTTGTAATGTACGCAAACGCTTTTGTCCAAGGTCCGGCTGAAAGACTTCCTCAATCCATGTATAACGAACGTACAGAAGCGATGAAACGATCCAAAAGCATGTATTTAAGGGGATTAAATATACTGTATCGGGGTTTGGAATTAAAATATCCCGGTTTTTCGAATTCTTTTAAAGAAGGAAAACTTCCCGAGATACTAAAAAAAATGAATAAAAACGACATACCGGCTCTTTATTGGTCTGCCGCGGCGGGGCTTTCCGCGTTCTCTCTCGATCCTTTCGATTTAGATTTAGGCGTGAGAATAATGGAATTCTACGCTCTTGTTGAACGCGCTTATGAGATGGATCCGAATTATAACCAGGGTGCTTTAGACGAGTTTCTTTTACTGTTCAACGCGTCAGTTCCCGGCGGTATGGGCGGTGACATCACAAAGGTAGACGTCTATTTTCAAAGAGCTCTTGAAAAATCCAAAGGTTTATCAGCCGGCACTTATGTGGCTTATGCTCAGGCTGTCTGTATTCCGGTTCAAAATTATGATAAATTCAAGGATATGCTTGACAAGGCTCTTGCGATCGATGTAAACGCAAATCCTTCCAATCGTCTTGTTAATATAATATCGCAGCAGAAAGCGCAGTATCTTCTGGATAACGCGGGAAGATATTTTATTCTCCTGGGATCAGATGATGACTGGAGTGATTGGGATGATGACTGGTAGAATTTAATTAAGGGGTGTGTCATGAAAAATTTTTTAAACCGTGGATTTGGATTTCTTGTTTTTATGCTGATGTTTTTTGTTATGAGTCCGCTTTTCGCTCAGCAAAGAATGAATATCAGGCTTGCTTCTCTTGTTCCCGAAAATACGCCGTGGGGGCAGGCTATAAACCGTCTCGCGTCCGAATGGTCGCGGGTGACTAACGGTCAAATTACCGTAACTGTTTATCACGGCGGAACCGCCGGAAGCGAAGCGCAGGTAATGTCTCTTTTAAGAAGCAATCAGATACAAGCCGCTGTTTTTACAAGCATGGGATTAAATTCCGTTACGCCTGAATTAATGGCGATAAGTTATCCGTTTCTTATAAGGAACGACGCCGAGATGGAAGAAGTGCTGCGTCAAATAAGACCCGATCTTGATTCAAGAATGCAGCGAAATGGATTTATCACAATTGCATGGGCGCGCGCGGGCTGGGTAAAATTGTTTACAAAAATTCCCATTACAACGCCTGACGATCTGCGCAAATTAAGAATGGCGTCAGGAACAGAAGAGCCGGCGATGATTCAGGCTTTTAGGCAGTTAAGTTATCAAATAGTTCCGGTAGGATTAACAGAGCAGTTGTTCGCTCTTCAAAGCGGAAGGATTGACGCTGTGTATAACAGTCCGATTTATGTTGCCGGAAATCAATTATTCGGTTTAGCCGGAAACATGTCAAATATTAATGTAGCTCCTTTTATGGGCGGCATTTTAATGAACGAAGTAACATGGCGGAGGATACCCGAAAGATTCAGAACCGCGTTATTGGAAGTATCCAAGCGCGTAGAAAGAGAAATTGAAGCGTCCATCGCAAACCTTGAATCTCAGGCAATTAGCACAATGCTCAAACACGGTCTTAAAGTAAACGAGCTGAGTCAGGCGCAGATGCAGGTCTGGTACGATGATACCGTGAAATATGAAAACAGGCTTGTCGGCGGCGCTAATCCCGTTTTTAACAGAGATTATTATAACAGAATTAACAACATCCTGGTTGAATACAGAAGAGGAAATTAACAAGTGCATCCTAAAGTAAAATCTGTTATTTACACAATAGAAGATTATTTTTGTATTCTTGTTTTAGTATTGATGGCTGTTCTGCCAATAATGGAACTTGCCGCTTCGCTTTTTAACACCGGGTTTGAAGGCTCTCAGGATTATATTACCCATACGCTTTTGTTCGCCGCTCTTACAGCCGGAATGATCTGCACAAGAAATGAGTCGCATCTTGCGATTTCTCTTGTGCAGTATATTCCCGAAGGCAAGGTTAAAGATAATATCAAGGTTTTTACAAATCTTGTTTCCGCGTTTGTCGCGGTTGTAATCGCGGTATGCTGCATTTTGTATATCAAAAGAGGTTTAAGCGAAAGTCTCATCAGCAGTTTTATTTCCAGGCGGACTCTAGCGTGGATTATGCCCTTTGCTTTTATTGTTATCGCCGTTCGTTTCGCAAGAAGAACAAGGCTTACCGGATGGAAAATGCTTCTTCCGGCCGGCGCGCTTTTACTGGGAGTAATTGTATCTTATCCGGTTATTGCGAATATTATATGGGGTTTTCATAAACCTGAAGTTCTGATGGTTTTTTGCGAGAATCACTGTACGGCTGATAATCCATGCTGGGAATCCGAATATTGCGGCACTGATATTATCAGTTATTATTATTATTCTGTAATTACATTTTTAAAAATACCTTTAATTATATTTTTTATCGCCGCGGCTTTATTGGGGACGCCTCTATTTATAATTTTAGGCGGTCTTTCAATATTTTTACTGCAGCTTGATCAAATGCAGGGTTTGCAGCTTGTTACAGACGGAGCTGCGCTTGAAACTGTCGCCACGAATATTTACCAGGGACTTACAAACAACAATATAATCGCCATACCGCTTTTTGCTCTGGTCGGTTTCTTTCTTTCGGAAAGCAAAGCCGGAGAGAGGCTTGTTAATACATTCCGCTGCTTTTTCAGCTGGCTTCCCGGAGGAATAATAATCGTATCTGTAGTCATCTGCGCTTTTTTTACATCGTTTACAGGAGCGTCAGGAATTACAATACTCGCCCTTGGCGGTATTTTATACGCGATACTGAGCGATAATTTAAAATATCCGCCGAAATTTTCCATAGGTCTTTTAACTTCCGTAGGAAGCATCGGTCTTCTTTTTCCTCCGAGCCTTCCGTTAATACTTGTTGGAACAGTTCTTCTTGTTGACGTCCGCAGTTTGTTTTTGGGCGGTTTAGTTCCCGGAATTATTCTTGTAATAGCGATGATTATATTCGGCATTATTATTTCCGTTAAGGTAAAAATTCCTGTAGAAAAATTTGAATTGAAAAAAGCAATGATTTCTCTCAGGAATTCGATTCTGGAGATACTGCTTCCTGTGCTTCTGTTGTTTGCTTTTTTCTTTATTACGCCGAATTTAACGTATCTTGGAGCAGCCTCTGTTCTTTACATCTTTATCGTTGAAGTATTTATCCACCGCGATATAAAAATTACCGATATCAGGAGAGTGCTTGAAAAAGCGATTCCCATTATAGGAGGCGTGCTTTTAATTCTCGCGCTTGCGAAAGTTTTTTCTTCTTTCATTGTCTTTACCCAGGCGCCGCAAAATGTCGCGGAATGGATGAAATCGGTAATTACCTCAAAGTGGGTTTTCCTGTTAATGCTTAACATCGCGCTTCTTGTTATCGGTTTGTTCCTGGATATGTTCTCCGCGATATTGATTGTGCTTCCGCTCATAATTCCGTTAGGCGCAATTTACGAAATAAATCCCGTTCATTTGGGAATTATTTTCCTTGTAAACCTTGAGGTTGGGTACATCACTCCTCCTGTTGGACTTAATCTGTTCCTTGCTTCGTATCGTTTCCAAAAACCGTTCGTGGAAATCTGCAAATATGTGTCTCCGTTCCTGCTTGTAAGGCTCTTTGTTGTGCTTCTGGTTACATACATTCCGGTATTGAGCACCGGGCTGCCGGAACTCTTCGATTTCCAGACAATTTCGGCGGTTTCAAGCGATCCTGGAACGCATGAACCGCTGCCTTTTGAGTTAAACGAATTTGTGTTAAACGAAGCGCAAACGTATAATTCAAACGATTGGAGTTTTTTAAGCGATGATTTCGATTATGGTTTTGGAAACACGGAAGTTGAATCACCTTAGAATTCAAAAAAAATGCTTTAGCATTTAGGCAGCCTTGTCTGCCTTCGGCAGCCAGGAAAGTTTTCCGATTTTCCATTTGTAGCAAACCTCTCCGTTAATGCGTACAGGCTGCCAGTACATGTTCGCGACGGCAGCGGCGCGAAACGATAATTGAGTATTTAACAGCGAACCGCATAAACTGACTGTTTCACAGAGGCGCTGGTCGCTTTTTTCCGGTAAAAAACAAGCGCCTATTATCAGCGGAGAGAATAATGATTTTATTTTTTGTTCTGCGCTGTTTGTTATTATTTTCTGCAGGTTAAGAGAAAGGCGCGGTCCAAAGAGAGCTGTGTTATCAGTATTTACTGGAAAATCCATTATACAAAAATCTGAGGTTGTAATTTTGCCGGCGCCGGCAGCTTCCCTTAATAAATGAGATGCGGTTCTTAGTTCATTCTGTTTTAACGGCTGCGAGAGGGATGCGAGCACAGACACAAAAGGAAAATCGTAAACGCCGGCAAATCCGTTTTCAATCAAAGCGTTGCGGAGTTTTTCGCTCAGTTTGCCGAAATGTCTTTGAATTTTTACTCTTGTTTCCTGGTGAGGGACAAGAACCAGAAAATATTGCCTTCCCTGCTTTTTTTTAATGTTTTTTTTGGTTTCCATATTTGTTTACCCATGATACAATAAAATCAGGGAGATGGAAACGTTATGAAATACAAAACAAAACTGCTTGTGGAACGCTTTACAGAAATACTTTCGGCGTGGAAAGGCGTGGAATGCATCACTTTAAACGAAGCCGCTCTGCCCGATACTTTGGATCCGTACTTTGCGCTTATTTTAGATGTGTTTTGTTCTTCAAAAATCCCCGGCGCCGATGAAAGGTGCGGTCTTTACGGCGATGACGTGGCGGCTTTCGAGAGCGCAGGTCAAAGTGAAAAAGACCGTTTTCTAATCGGAGATATTCCCGTGCGGCTGGAATTTAAAAAAACCAAAAAAATTGACGATCTTGTTAATATCGCCTGCGCTGATCATGAATCTTTGTGGTTAATAAAAGATTCCGGCACTTATAGTTTTTACAGGCTTNCGAACTGCGAAGTTGTTTATTCACGCACCAAATGGATACACATAGTAAGAGAAAAACTAACAAAGATTGATAATAAATTCTGGATAGAGATGCGCGCTACAGTTCAGTCGAAGATGGAACATTTTCTTTCGGATTTAGGAGCGGCATGTTTTCAAAACGATAAGTTTCATTATCTAATCGCTTCCGCGGGTTTTATTAAGACCGCCTGTTTAACGCTTTTTTGTATAAATAAACATTTTGAACCGTCGCACCGCGCGTATTTAAAACAGGTTTCGGAACTTCAAATACTTCCTGAATCATTTCTTGCGGAGTTTCAAACTTTTCTTGATAACAGCGCTTCAGCGGATTTGGATTCAAGGTTTTATCTTGCGAAACTTATCGCGCAGAAAATTGTAATGCTTTAAACATTTTCCAAAAACTGAAGTTTTGGAAAAGTCTCCATTGATTATTCTCTTCTTACAGCTTTAAATAACGCTTCCCTGCTTATCTCTGTCCAGATTGGTCTTCCGTGAGGACAGCGCGGTTCAGGTAATAAAAGCGCTTCTTTTGCAAGCGCGAAAGCCGTTATATCGTCAGGGTAATCGCCGTCTTTGATCGCGGCGCGGCAGCAGTAAGTGGCAGCCCATCTCTTTGCCATGTTTTCGCCTGCCGTGCGCAGCTGTAGTATTTCTTTCACAGTGGCGGCATCGCCCATCCGCCAGTCTGCGGGAAGAGAAGTGATCTGCCAGCTATTTTCGTCTTTAATTATTTCAACGCCAAGACGCGATAATTCTTCGCGTTTGGATTCTAAAAATGAGTCTTCTTCGCAGCTTTCTGTTGTAAAAACAATGGGCGATAAAAGTTCCTGTTTTGGGATTGGCTCTTCAAGAAATTTATCATAAAGAATACGTTCATGCGCCGCGTGCTGATCGATAATGTAGAGCCTATCGTCACACTCAACTAAAATGAACAAACCAAAGAGCCTTCCAACATAAGACATTGAACCGGAAGAACTCTTGCAGAGACGCGGAGGCGAAGAGATCGCAGAGTATTTGTTAAGCCTCTCGAATACTTCAAAGCTTCGATTAGTAACGGAGGGATAGTGAGGAGTTAGGAGTGAGGAGTGAGGAGTATTGACAGGAAATTTTAACTCGTCACTCGTCACTTCACACTCCTCACTTCTTTCTTCTCTTTGTGTTATATCTTTAACCGTTTTTCTGTGAAAGAAACTTTTTACTCCGCCTGAGACTGCGTGATGTATAGCGCCGGGATCGCGGAAACGCACTTCGCGTTTTGCGGGGTGAATATTAAAATCCGCAAGAGACGGATCGATGTCTACATAAACCGCCGCGACAGGATGAGTGCCGTTTGGAAACCAGCCTTGAGAACCGTATTCAACCGCCTGTATCAGGGAATAATCGTTTACTCTTCTTCCGTTCGCGAAAACAAATAATTGCTTTCTGTCGTTTCTGTAAAGCTCAGGACCGCCGATTACAATTGCCGCTGAAAAACCGTCTCCTGAAATATTTATTTCGTGAAGAAAATCAGTTTCTTCTGTTTTTAAAAGAGCAGAAGCAAACCGCTCTTTTTTTGATGATACCGCTTTAAAAAAATCTTTTAGCTTGCCGTCATTTGTAAAACGAAAATTAATTTCGTTAAACGCAAGAGCCTTATCAATAAAAATCTGACGGCATAGAACGCCTTCGCTTCCTTCCCTTTTTAAAAACTTTTTCCGCGCCGGGATGCTTTCAAAAAGATTATGCGCTCTTACTGTTGTTCCTTTTGTCCTTCGCGTTTGTTCAATTTTTGCAGGATAATTTTCTCCTGGACCTGTTTCAAGGAGCCATGCATCTCTTCCGTCCGCGCTTGTAATAATTTCAAGGCGACAAACAGCCGAAGCGGCAGAGAGCGCTTCTCCCCTGAAGCCGAGCGTAAGAGACGTGTCTAAATCGTTAAGGCAGCTTATTTTACTCGTCGCGTGAGTAAGGTAGCACAATTCCAAATCTTCGCGCTGCATCCCGCTTCCGTCATCAGAGACTTCGATTTTTTTACAACCGCCTTCTTCTATGCAGACTTCGATATTTAAAGCGCCTGAGTCTATTGCGTTGTCAAGAAACTCGCGCACAAGAGCTGCGGGTCTGTCAACAACTTCCCCCGCAGCAATGCGCCGCGCTTCTTCAGGCGCCAAAATTTTAACACGAGCCATTACAAAAACCCCTATTCTTCACTCCTAACTCCTAACTCCTAACTCCTAACTCCTAACTAATAAAATCATCCCTCACTATTAAAGAGTTCAAGCTCTGGAGATTCGCTTTCAGGCGCTTGTGCGGAGTTCATAAGCACTTCAATGCGGTTTTCAATTTTTTCAAGGTCGTTTTCAAGAGCGCGCGCAAGACGGATTCCCTCTTCAAATGCAGCTAACGCTTCATCAAGAGGAATGTCCGTTTTTCGTATTTTATCGCCCAGTGTTTCAAGACGAGTAAGGCGTTCTTCAAAACTTTTTGTGTTACCGCTCTTTGCAGGCGCCGCTGACGCTTTCTTTGCCATATAATCTCCTTTAGATATTAAGATTTTTTTACCACGAACCATACGAACCAGCACGAACCCGCTATTATATAGCTTGGCGTGATTCCCAAGAAAAATTTGACGGCGATCAAATATTTATTAGGTTTAAGATTAAAATATCGCAGCTCGATTTCGTGGTCGTACTGAAAGTACGATTTCGTGTGGTTCGTGGTTAAAAATTTCATAGTGATGTACTCTCAGCGATTACGGTAATTTTGCCTTTAAGCGGTTTTATGCTTAGGCGTTCACCCTGTTTTACATTTGCCGCGCTGCGCACGACCTTTCCCGCGCTGTTTGTCACCACGGAGAAGCCTCTTTCCATGACAGCTAACGGGCTTCCGGCTTCCATGACCGCTTTTGTAAGTTCAATTCTGTTTTTTAATTCGCCGCACTTTTGTGACATTGCCTTTACCAGTGTTTCTTTAGCGTCATCAAGACGGATTAAACGCGGCTGAAGGATTGTCCTGAAGCGGTATTCCATATCCTGAAGATCGAACGGTTTTAATAAAAGTTTCGCTCTGTCAAACCTTGTATTCATTATGCGCAATAAATCCTCTTTTGTCTTTTGAATGTAATCCGGGATGGCCGCAAGGTTTTCACTTACAAGTTCTGCGGCGGCGGAAGGAGTCGGCGCTCTTAAATCGGCGGAAAAATCGCATAACGCCCAGTCGATTTCGTGGCCGACAGCGCTTACTACTGGTATGTTTGATTCCGCGACAGCGCGGACAACTTCTTCATCAGAAAATGGCAGAAGGTCTTCTAAAGAACCTCCGCCTCTTCCGACAATTAAAACATCGGCAAGCTGCCAGAAATTTGCCTGCCTAATCCGCGCTGCGATTAAAGGCGCGGCATCGTCTCCCTGAACAGGGGAGGGAAGTATTACCACTTTAACGCCTGATGAACGTCTTTCAAGTATGTTTAAAATGTCGCGTACCGCGGCTCCTGTAGGAGAGCTTACAACGCCGACAACAGACGGAAAACGCGGCAGTTCTTTTTTCCGCTCTGAATCAAATAATCCTTGCGCCGCGAGTTTTTGTTTTCTTTTTTCCAGCATGGCGAGAATTTCGCCTGCGCCGGCGATTTCCATTTCTTCGCAGACGATTGAATATGTTCCGCGCGGAGCGTAAACGGAGAGACTTCCTCTTACGCTCAATAACATTCCGTCTTTGGGTTCAAAGTTTAAAGACCGCAGTCTGTTTTTAAACATCACAGCGTCTATCTTTGCGCCTGAATCTTTTAAACTGAAATATAAATGACCTGAACTTGCGGGTCTGCAGTTAGAAACTTCTCCCTCGACGCAGACAATAGAAAATGATCCTTCAAGATTCCGGCGAATTTGTTCTGTTAGTTCGCTTACTGTAAGACGCTGTCCGTTCATCAGTTTTCCTGTACGCGGGAAACTTCACCCTTGAGGCTTGTTGTAAGTGTCTGGCTGGAATCTTCGCCCGCTTTAACCTGCCCTGCGGCTGGTGTTGTTTCGCGCGGCATGGAATTTTCTTTTTTCCAGTTGTCTTCGGGGAATATTTTTTGTTCAAGAAAATGCAATAGAATCAATGTTACAAGCGCAAGCGCGATAACAATGCCTGCAGCGATATACATGCCCGCGCCTATCGTAAGACCGATTGCCGCCGTAAGCCACAATGAAGCCGCAGTGGTAAGCCCTCTTATGCTGTTGCCAAGTTTTATAATCGCGCCGGCTCCGAGAAAACCCATTCCCGCGACAACCTGCGCCGCGATTCTGCCTGGATCTCCTCCGCCCATCTGCTGAGGCATCCAAATTGAGAGCAGCATAAGGCATGAAGCGCCTAAACAAATTAGAGTGTGCGTTCTAAGCCCTGCTACCTGTCTTCTTGAGGATCTTTCAAGACCAATTATTGCGCCAGCGGTAAAAGAAAGAACGAGGCGGATTGCAATATCGATTTCTGATAACGGAACAGCCATTCGGTCATTTTATCAGCAAAGCGAAGGTTTTTCAACGGCGTATATTAAACGAAAAACGGCAAATTTTACCGTTTCTAACCCAAAAAATGAAAATCCAGTCATTTTTGCATTATACGTGTAAAAAGTTGAATTTTTTACTATAAACACTCTTTTTCAAACATGTCCGATTTTCCAGTTTATGGAGAGAAATTGCACATTTTTACTAAATTCGCATCTTGACTTTATGGCGTTTTTAATAGATATTTATATATATGAGTGATTATCTTGATCCCAATAATGAAGAACTTCTCAAGGACTTCTTTAGCGAAGCACAGATGCAGGTGGACCAGATGGAACAGAACGTTTTAGTTCTTGAAAACGAGGGCGCCAATAAAGACGCTGTCGACGAGATCTTTCGCGCGGCTCATACCCTAAAAGGCGGGTCGGCAACGGTAGAAATGATGGAACTGTCCCATTTCACCCATCTTGTAGAAGATGTTTTTGATGCGATTCGTTCCGATAAGATCTCTGTTAACGAAGATGTCGTTGACGCTTTGCTTCAAGCTATTGATGTTATTAAAGCAATGCTTGATAAAAGAATGGAAGGAGCTGTCTATAATGACGACACATCCGTTATAGAAGCAAAGCTTCGATCGCTTTTGGGAGATCAAGCAAAACCAGCGCCGAAAGCAAAAGCTCCGGCGCCTGTCGCTGCTCCCGCTCCTGTCGCGGCGCCTGTTGCAGTGCCCGCTGCTGCAGCTCCGGGNCAAGGTATTACCGCAAAAGAGCTGGATGAGTTAAGAGAATCTGTTGACGGCGGAATGCCGATTTATAAAGTATCTGTTAATTTTGACGAGAGCAGTTTGATGAACACAGTAGGCGGCATACAGGTTTATGCCGTTCTTAAAAGTTATGGAACAGTTTTAAAAACCGTTCCTGATTTTGATATGCTTTACGCTGATAACTTTTTTCCGGTTGTTGATTATTATATCGCTTCAAATGAAAACGCGGATAAAATGAAAAAAGCTGTCGTCCTTCCTGACGTAAGCCTTAGTTCCAGTGTAACTGATATTTCAAACCTGGCTCCAATGGCGTCCGCGGCTCCTGCGCCTAGAGCAGCAGCTCCGGCTCCTGCGGCAAGGCCGGCAGCTCCTGCGCCTGCGGCAGCCCCGAAAGCTGCAACCTCGGCTCCGGCAGCGGCGGCAGCTCCGAAAGCGGCGCCTGCGAAGGAAGAGGGTAAAGGTTCCGCCACATCAGAAGACGCTAAAAAAGCAGGTAAAGAAGCCGGTTCAATTCTTCGCGTAGATTCAAAACGTATTGACGATCTTCTTAACCTTGTTTCAGAAACCGTTATAACAAAAGCGACTTTCAACCAGATTAATATGCAGTTTGGAATACTTACAACGCAGTTACGCGATATCGAAAATCAATACCGCGATAAAATTAAAAGTCTTTTTGACAGTCTTCCTTCGTTCCTTGAGAATATTCAGGACGGCAAATCGGTAAAAGATATAAGAAAAGAAATCAACGAGCAGTACGGCGACGTCTTCACAATGTTTGACGGATTTGAAACCTCGTTTAAAACAAGTATCGCGAAATTGCGCGCACAATCCCAAAACCTTGGACGCATCACAGGCGAACTTCAGGAAGGCGTTATGCGCATCCGCATGGTTCCCATCAGTCAGATTTTCAGCCGTTTCCCGCGTCTTGTGCGCGACCTTTCAAAATCACTCGGTAAAAAAATCAATCTGGTTATCGAAGGTGAAGACACAGAACTTGACAAAACAGTTGTTGACGATCTTCTCGATCCAATCATGCACTCGGTTCGTAACTCCATAGACCACGGAATTGAATCGCTTGAAGACAGACGCGCCGCCGGAAAACCCGAAGAAGGCACTGTTCTTTTAAAAGCTGCCAACGAAGGCAACATGATTGTTATTGAAATCGGCGACGACGGCAAAGGTATCGACGTTGAATCAGTAAAGGCAAAAGCCGTAGAACGCGGTCTTATAAGCCCAAATAAAGTTCTTACCGATGTAGAGGCTTTTAATCTTATTTTTGAACCCGGTTTCTCGACGGCAAAGTCAATTACGGCAATTTCAGGGCGCGGCGTTGGTCTCGATGTTGTGCGCCGCCAAATTGATGCTCTTAACGGTACTGTTACTGTTAACTCGGAAAAAGGAAAGGGAACCAAGTTTATTATTAAACTGCCCCTTACACTGGCTATTATTCAGGGCTTGCTTGTCCGCGTTGGAACGGAAATTTACTCAATTCCTATCACGTCAGTTATTGAAAGCTTAAGAATCAAACCGGACGAAATCAAGATGATCGACAACTACGAAGTTTTCAATATAAGAAACGATGTTATATCTCTTCTGCGGCTTAACCGTTTGTTCGGTATAAAAACAGAAGAACAGCAGGATTATCACTTCATTGTAATTGTTGGAACCGCAGAGAAAAAAATGGGGTTCATGGTCGACAGCCTTATCGGCGAAGAGGATGTTGTAATCAAACCGCTGAGGGATCAATTCACAAACTCACCGGGAATTGCAGGGGCTTCAATATTGGGAGACGGCTCGGTATCTCTCATTATCGATGTAAGCCAGCTTCTTGAGCTTGGACTTAAAAAGGAAATGGAGCAGCGCCGGGTCCGCGAAGCTTCAATAGGCGGCAGGTAATTTATGGCAGCGAATGCAATAGTTAGAGATTTAGAGCAGGTTAACGCTGATTTACAGGAACAAAAAGAGCGGGTGGAGAATGTGGATTTTAAAATGGTCACCTTCTCTCTTGCGGGAAAAGATTACGGCGTTGATATTATGAACGTTAAAGAAATCGCGAAAGCCGACAAGTTTACTTATGTGCCTAACGCGGCTTCTTATATCCGCGGCGTTTATAATCTTCGCGGCGATATTATTCCCATTATCGACCTTAGGAATTTTTTCCATTTAAAAGTTGATAAAAAAGAAGACAGTCTTGAGAACATGCTGATTCTTCATATTAACGATCAGGTCTACGGAACAATCGTAGACAAGATTGATAAAGTAGTCGGAATTACGCAGGATTCGATTCAGCCGCCTCACCCAATCTTCGGCGATATAAACATTAAATATATCAGCGGTGTTGTTGAAAAACAGGGTGATCTTTATATTATTCTGGATGTTGTCCGTATCTTTACAGTATCTGATGAGGATAAGAACAAATCCCGCGGAGCTGTCAGCGACAAGGAATACTATGTTCCGCCTCCGGCAGCGGATCAGGCTCAGATTCAAAAGTCCGCCGCGGATACAGCCATCGGTTTTATCGAGGAAAGCCTTGCGGCGTTAAGACGATTCAACGTGACAATCGTGAATGACAACTGGCTGCACAGGCGTTTTTCGGAATGGAGTATCGGCAGGGCAGGAGAGGAACTGCAGCTTAGGAGCGCATCGGACGCCGATGACTTCCTTGATACTTTCCATTCGCCGTGTTCAGGCGTTTTCTGGACTGAATCGTATGCCAATGCCATCAAAAAAATCCTGCTTGATAATACTTCCGGTAATGTCAATGTTTGGAATATTGGCTGCGGAAAGGGCTATGAAACTTATTCATTTGCATGTATACTTAAGTCCAGGTATCCGACTGCTCATATTAAGATATGGGCAAATGATAACGATATCATGGCTGTTTCGCAGGCGCCGAACATGTCTTACGAGCTTGAGGAACTGCCTGAGTATTGCAGACCGTTTGTCACAAGGGGGACGGGCGGCTATTCGTTCAATCAGGCCATAAAGGACTCGATTGTTTTTGAATATCATGATATAACTAATGAGAACACCTTGCCTGAGGTTGATATAATTATGGTGAGGGACCTTGTTTCGTATCTGCCTGCGCAGGAACAAACAAGAATTATCGCGGATTTTTCTGAAAAATTGAAAAGCCGTGGTATAGTGATAATGGGCAGGAATGAAGAACTTACCGGAGCTCTTTGGCAGTCAATCGCCGATGATCCGGTTTCAGCGTTCCTGCATAACGGATGACCTCCCTTCGGTCTGTAGAACGTAGAAAAATGGTTACGCCGCGGGCGCGGTTGATGCTTTATAAAATTGTAAGGAGTAAATTATGAGAGTTGAGTATATCAACCCCTTTGTCGAATCGGCATACGCTGTTCTTAAAGAGGTGTTGAATTCTGAAGTCAAGCGGGGTGAGATTTACCTTAAACCTACTTCAATGACCATTATGGGTGTTGCAGCTCTTGTCGGTCTTGCTGGTGATGTCGAAGGACGCGTTCTTTTTGATATGACCAAGGAATCCGCTTTATTTGTAGCCGGGAAGATGAACGGCGAAAGTTTCTCAGCTCTTGATGAACTTGCGAAAGCAACCATCCAGGAACTTGCAAATATGATTACGGCTCAGGCAGTAACAAAGCTGCACGATCTCGGATTTAAATTCGACCTTACACCTCCGGCCCTGTTTACCGGTGATAACATGGAAGTTTCCACAAACCTTGGAGAAGTGGAAGCTCTCATTGTACCGATGGAACTTGGCGCAGGTATTAAAATCGAAGTAAACGTAGCTATCCGCGAAAGAGTAAAATAATTAATCCAGAGCTCAATTTTACAATGAATCTACAGTTTTTAATTGTGATTCAGCGTAAAGTTGAGCGCTGTATTTCCGGGCGGTTAGCTCAGTTGGTTAGAGCACCAGCTCGACACGCTGGGGGTCACAAGTTCGAGTCTTGTATCGCCCATGTCCGGGTATGAAAAAATATTTTATAGTACTTTTAATATTCCTTTCAGACAGCGCTTTTTGCGAGAGCGGTCTCAGAATAATCGTAGAAGAAAACGCCTCTGGTCTTACAATTACAGGCGCTTCAGGCAGAGCGGCGGCTCTTTCAATCCCCGGAACAATTGACGGAAAAAGTGTGACAGTCATAGGCGACGGCGCTTTTATCGGCAAAGGCTTAAGGGAAGTGGAAATCCCGGATTCTGTAACTGTTATCGGAGAGGGGGCCTTTTCGTATAACAGACTGACCACTGTATCAATCGGTAATAATGTTACGCGAATAGGTATGGGCGCTTTTACAAACAATAAACTTGAAAACGTGACTTTGGGAACAGGCGTTACTACAATCGGCAAGGGCGCTTTTTCCAATAATCTGCTTAAAGCGATTACGCTTCCTTCGTCTCTTACGGTAATCGATGATTATGCTTTTCTTAACAATCAAATAAGAGAAATTGAATTTCCTGCAAGTCTTACGACAATCGGGGAAGGAGCGTTTTCCGGCAACAGGCTGAGATCTGTAGTTGTCAGCGCAAGCGTTTCCACCATTAAAGACGGCGCGTTTTATAATAATTTTATTACAAGCGTTACAATCCCCGCTTCTTTGGAGAATTTGGGAAAGAGAGCTTTCGACGCGCGGCAGTCGGACGGCCGCATCAGGGGGAACATTGTGTTCGCTGACACCGCAGGAAATGTTTTATACACAACGGCAAACGATTTTAATAATTTTTATACAAGCAACGGAAGCAAACCGGGAAGGTATGTGCTTGCAGAAGGTAACTGGAGCATTGAATAGAGTAAGGTTTTTTACCATACAAAGAGCCACTTAATTCCATGATACAGTCCGTAAAAAATCCACCCGATAGGTCCTGGTTTTGTTTCTTCCCTGAATCTGACCGTAATGTTTGAAAAAGATGCGCTTTGCTCGGTTTGCTTTATTCTTCCTTCCAGTCTTTCTATTTCCAGGTTAATGCGTTCGAGTTCTCTTTCTACTGCTAAAATGTCACTGACAGAATTTGCGCGTTCCAGCAATGTTATGTATCTTTTTTGCACGCTTCTTAAACTTTCAAGTCTTAATACATTGTCGCAGTATTGATCCGTAATATCAGTTCCTGTTTTGTTTTCTCTGTTTACTTTGCCAAGCGTTTTTGCGTAAACAAGGTATTCATCCATTTTCTCTACAGGAATTCGCGCTGTTATGGAGTTGTTCTCTTCTCTTGTTATATAACCGTTACTGATTCTTATATATTCAGTCAGAAATTTTCTTGTATCTTCCGGGTTTTTTACAAATAAATCCAATGACGCATTATATGCAATCATTCGGGTATCGTTTCGCGTTTCCTGCGAGCGGGAAGAAAACTCGCCGGATATATTTTCCGGGCTTCCTGCTGAATCGGCATCGGCGGGAGCGCTGCTTGCGCATGAAGACAAAAGCAGAACGGTAATAATTACCGCTGTTTGCAAATATTTTATCATACGTTTATTATTATAAAACTGTATTTTGCGGTTGTAAAGATATCTATCCTTGAATAAGATGTTCAATTAATATTTTTATGCCAAGAGCGATCAAAATGATTCCGCCCGCAATCTCAGCTTTAGATTTAAATTTGGCTCCGAAGATATTTCCGATTTTTACGCCGCATATTGATATAAAACATGTCGCGAGTCCAATTATCGCTATACTCAGGAAAATGTTGATTTTGAATAACGAGAATGTTACTCCGACTGCGAGCGCGTCTATGCTTGTCGCTATCGCAAGAAGCAGCATGTTAAAAAATGCGAATTTGTTTTCGTCATTTTTTTCTTCTTCCTTGGAAAAACTCTCTATTATCATTTTTCCGCCGATTATTGAAAGAAGACCAAACGCTATCCAGTGCTCAAATGTACTAATTTTTTCTGTGAATAATGTGCCTGCGAAAAATCCAGCAAGAGGCATAAATGCCTGAAAAAAGCCAAAATAAAGACCCGGAATAATATATTCTTTAAACGAAAGTTTTTTGACAGAAAGCCCGAGAGTGACAGAAACGGCGAAGGCATCCATTGATAAACCGATCGCGATTAACACAATTTCCGGATAACTCATATTATGCTTTCATTTCCTCTGCGAATTTCTCGATTTTTCCGTCATTGATCGCGCTGATGCAGCCGGATTGCTTTGTGATCAATTTCATAATGAATCTTTCAAAAAAATTAGCTTTTTTAGGATCGTATACGCCGCCTAAAAAATCTTTTGCTGCCGTTTTTTCTAAAATCTCCGGTGAAAAGTTGGCGCTGAAGAATGCGTCTTTACTGTCTGTATCCATACCGCATAAAAACAAGCCGTTTTTCTTTTTTAACAGGATGTCCGCGCTGTGTAAAAGAAATCTTTTTGCTTCCTTTCTGATGCTGCCCGCGTAAACCGGGCTTCCAAGAATGATACAGTCAAATTCTTCAAGAGAGGGAACGGCTTCTTTTAAATTGTGTGTAACAGAGCCGTCAATTTTTCCTGCGATACGCTGCGCTATATCCGCGCATGAACCGTATTTAGTCGCGTACAGGATAATTGTTTTCATATATAAAATTATATACTTGTATTTTTTTTTAATCAATATTATTCTATACGGAACGGAAGCGGATTGTGGAGATTTGTCATTCTAACAATAAAAGAGATAGATTTAAAAATTACATACTTCTCGTTATGCAGCGTTTTTGGCTGACTTTTGAGCTTTTTAACAAGAATGGACTTATGAATCATGCCGCAGCCAGCGCGTATGGATTTTTGTTATCCGCGGCTCCGGCATTGCTTTTTATTTCATTCATCGCTTCGTATTTTCTAACAGTATCCTCTGAATTTGTAGATTCCATGCTTGGACAGATTGAACCGCTTTTCGGCGTTTTTGACGTTAAACATTTTATTATTAATTTTTTTAATTCAGGCGGTTCAGGCATTTCCGGTATCGCAGGATTAATTTCCGTTATTACAATTTTTTGGACGACTCGGCTTTGCATGCTTTCAATTCAGCGCGGTCTTGGCGTTGTATTTCCGGGCGCCAGTTCTGTTTTGAAAAATAATATTGTTACTCTGGTTCTTGGTTTGGCTGCCATGATTATCATATTAATAACTGTTATCGGATTAAGAGCCGCCATAATGTTATTAAACTCGATTGATTCTGCGCCGCAGTCAGATATCGCTCCTATTATTAACATTTCAATCAGATTCTTTTTTATGTTTAGTTTAGCCATTCTTTCCATGTCAGCTTACCGTTTTTTTCCTGCAAAGCATCCAAAGTTTAAAAATATTATTTACGGAGCGCTTGCTTGCATAATTTTTTATCAGATATTCGCGACAGGTTTCACGCTGCTCATTAATCCTGACAGATACGATCTTATTTACGGAACATTGGGAAGATTGTTTCTTTTTCTTATGAATATATATTTCTTTTTTGTTTTCTTTTTTTTCGGGGGCCAGTTAATTAATGTATTGGATTTTTCTGACGCTCTGCTTTTTATTCGTTTAAGGGAAGTATATTCAAAAGGAATGCCCGCGAAACAAGTGTTGGATAAGCTTTTCGCGACTCTTACTAAACCGTTAAAAAAATATTATGAGTTTTATAAAAAAGACGAAACAGTTTTTGAAATTAAAAGCCATGGACAGGAAGTGTATTATGTGATTTCCGGAAAGGCAGGCGCTTATCTGGATAATGAATATAAGAACAGAATATCCTTAATTAATGAAACGAATTTCTTCGGGGAGATGGCTTCCATTACTTCTGATCAAAGAGCGGCTTCAATAAAGGCGGAGACGGATTTGGAAGTTTTAAAACTGCCGCCTGATATTTTTAAAACAATTCTTCATCTTGATCCGAATATTGATCAGAGCTTAATCAAGAATTTATCGATACAGCTTAAATCAATTAATCAGAAAATACATTCATCTTAAAATTTACTGCTTTGTATAAAAAGAGATGCAGGACGCGTCAAACCAGCCTTTCCCGCCTGCGGCTTCAACAAGGAATTTCGCTTCATACATATTTGTTCCAAGTATTAAACCGTTTTTTTCCCATGCTTTAAAATGTTCTGTTACGGAAATTGTGCCGCTCTGCCTGCGGCTTTGGCGTATGCTGAAAAATTGCGGAAAGGGATTTTTGTGTCCTTCTATATTGCCGGAACCTGCGGGACGCGTCGCCTGATAAATAAAATACACTTCCCCGTCTGTTGAAAATTCTCCTTTTTTCTGCGCATTTCCTCCCATGACTTCGGGCGTTATAATTCCGTCTCCGAACCAGTCGTCTACTATGTACCATTCAATCATTGGATTTTTTGACCAGCCATAAACAGCGATGTATGAGTATGATCCGCCGGTACCGTTCGGAGATCGCTCAAAATTGAAATCGCAGAAAAGGTTTTGATAATCACTGTAAGGTTTGCCTTTGTTCCAGTAATATCCAACACGGCCTAAAAAATCATTGGGATTGTTCCATTCTGCTCTGAAAGCCGCTCCCTTTTCCTGTCCGTGCCAAATAAGGCAGTTGTCGCTTCCGCCGGCGCTCCATGTTTCAAAACTATAAGGCGATTCCGGTAATTGTTTGCTTCCGTGTGTATTTCCTGTAAACTTCATGTTCTCTCCTGCTTTTACTTTTTATAATTATACATTTTTTTACGCTGAATAGAAAAGTATGATAAAATGAAATATTATATGGAAGAGTTTCTTGTCAGCGCCGGTTTAGCTGTTTTTATACCATATATTTATCTCGCCGCCGGTCTTGGCGTATTGATAGTCTGCGGCAACATGCTTGTAACAGGCAGCGTACAGATTGCGCGTCATTTTAAAATAAGCACGCTCGTTGTCGGACTTACAATTGTAGCATATGTTACCTCTGCGCCTGAAATGTTTATCAGTATTGGCGCCGCTCTTGATAACGCGCATGATATTGCTCTGGGAAACGTTATCGGATCGAACATCGCCAACATCGGCTGCATTTTCGCCATTGTAGTTATAATCTCGCCGATTCTGGTTAGAAATAAGGCACTGGGTTTTGATTATTTCGTTATGTTTTTCGTAACGCTTCTTGTTTTTGCATTCGGTCTAAACGGCGTAATCGGTCTTTTTGAGGGTATTTGCTTTGTCGCTATATTAGCCGCGTATACAGTGTGGTCTGTTATTAGATCGCGCAAAAATTCCAGTAAAAACACAATCGAACCTGCGACAATGAAGCCGATATTCGCGTTTCTTTTGATTGCTGCCGCGGTTGCTGGTTTATATTTCAGCTCAGGATGGTTTGTCAAAGGAGCGAAAGAAATCGCGCTGCAATGGGGAGTAAGCGAACGCGTTATCGCTGTCTCCATTGTTGCTGTTGGAACCAGTATGCCGGAATTAATATCGTCATTGATTGCGGCATTCAGAAAAGAAGCAGATCTTTCAATAGGAAATATTATTGGTTCCAATTTTTTCAACATCACTGGCGTTTTGGGCATAACAACAATTGTCCACCCTGTAAATGTCAGTAATATAACAGTATTTACTACCGACATGGTTTGGCTTTTTGGAATTACAATTACGCTTTTACTTGTTATGCTTCCGTTATCAAAAGGAAAAATTAACAGATGGGAAGGCTGTATTTTAATAACTATTTTCGCGGCTTATATGCTTACTTTGTATTTATAAACCGCCGATAAACATTTTTAATCATAAATATTTCCAATGTTTGGAAGATTATTCAAAAATATTCATTCTTGCAAATTTCTTTTTATTAACTTTATTTATATACATTAATTATAAGGAGTTAGTATGTTTGAAATTTTTAAAACAAAATCTGAAACGGGCGATAATGAAAACGCTGGTACGGATAATGCTGAGAAAAATGCCGATGAATCCAAAGAAACGAAGAAATGTCTAAATTGCCTTAGAAGAGTGGATATTGAAGTATTAAGATGTCCTCATTGCAGATCAGATAATTTCCAGTTTTAATTTGTCTTATTAAAATAATAAATTACTTGATCGCGGCTGCGCGTTTTAGCCTGTCGTTTATCGCTTCTCCAAGACCTGTTTGAGGAACAAGCTGCGCGAAAATCTGCGTGACGCCGCTATTGTCAATTTCGTGTAACATTTCAAACAGATTCGAAGCCGCCTCAGTCAAATCACCTGTTTCTGAGAGAACTTTTATAACAACTCCATTTATGGATTTTTTAGTTTGCAGCCATGCGTCTCTTGACATTCCGTCAAAAAATAAAAATGCCGCTCTCTGCGATGCCTCGCAAGGTGAAGCATGACTTCCTGCGCGGTTTTCATCGTGCGGCTGTTTTAAAATTTCTTCGCGGCTAAATACTGTTAGCGCGTTTTTCGGCGCGTAATGACTCTCAATCATCCCCGGCGATGCCAAACCTTGTTCTTTTTTCTTCGCATTTTTTTCACTGTTTTCTGTTTCATGAACGGGACCAATCAATCTTTCA
>JGI24695J34938_10000850_pt1 | contig 28299 bp, 28 predicted proteins | sample TergutCo191P3_FD_34938 | JGI IMG/M metagenome (IMG submission 34938)
TATCTCACAAATATGGAACGCTATGGCGCATCAAGAAGCCAAAAAGTTTTTTATCACTCGTGGTTTGACGATGAGAAAAATGTTGTTCCTGCGCCGGGATTCTTGCCAGGAGGGCCTAATAACAAATACAAGTGGGACGGCTGTTGCCCCTCCGGATGCTGGTCTGCGGAGAACAATGCACGGTGCAATCTAATCCCCATACCAACTGGCCTCCCTCCGGCAAAGATGTATGTGGAAACAGGCATTGGCTGGCCAATCAACTCGTGGGAAATAACCGAAAACAGCAATGGGTATCAGTTGGCGTACATAAGATTGCTATCAAAATTTGTTGACCATAGTACGCCTCCGCCTGTTTCAATAAAAAAGCGTGAAGCGGTTCAAAACATTAAAATCTCACAGACCAAAGATGCTTTGCAAATTTTCGGAGACAAGGCTTTGCAGATTTCCATTTATAACATAAAAGGAAAATTACTGATCAAGCAACAGAGCAACGGCGGAAATCTCAACATAAATTTGCAGGGTATTCCAAGCGGAGTTTACATAGCACGTATTTCCGACGGCGTTGCTGTTTCAAAAATAATATTCCCAATTCAATAACAACGGAAAGAACGGGAACTGGTAAATTTTTTCCTCTCTGGGCGGATTCTCATCGGTGTGATAGAATACGTAGAAAAGATTTTTGTGATTGGTGAGGTTTAGAATTGTGAAACCAAAATTCCACTTGTCTTTTTTGCCCCAGTCTATGAGCTTTGCATCCAAGCGAAAATAATCCGTTTGCATAGTGGCATTGCGATTTCCTCTATAAGAATCAACATCATAACCGGGAAATTCTTCATCTATCGGATACTTTGTGATAGTACCCAAATACGGAGTGTAAGGCATTCCGCTTGCCCACTTCAACTGAAATGATGTTCGCAAAAAATAATTCTCTTCAAACCAGTTGAAACACAAATCTCCCTTTAACGCATAAGGCTGATGCCAGTTGGGGAAATAAGCCTTGTTCGGGCCGTCTTTGAACACAGACCAACCCTGATTCCAGTTTATGCTACCGCTCACAAAACCATCTGGTTTTTGCAAAGACAGCTCATAGCCAAAAGAATAACCCTCGCCAAACATAATCATATCACCTAAAGATTCCACTCTGCTCGCAGTAGAATCATCCATGCTCTCTTGGCTATATACCGTTAAATTATTCTGAGTTTTGTAATAAGCCTCGGTGTTAAAATTGAACATCCCGAAAATATCAGAAATGGAATAACCAACGGCGCTGAGTATTGAACTCGACGGTTTTATTGTTCCATTGATAACAGTCTTGCGAGACGGATAGTAAAATTCATTCAGAGATTCCATATCTGAGAACATAAGATTATTCAAGTATTGAAAATAATAACCTGTGTAAAATTCCAATTTTTGATTCTCCGCAAATTCCCATGAAACGGCAAAACGAGGCTCAACACCAAAATGTCCCGAAAGCTCGTGATAATTTAACCTCAGGCCATAGCGCACATCCCAGGAACCGGGACGCCAGTTATCTTGAGCGTATAAAATGTGATGAAATCCCTGCGGCTTATCTTCAAATTTTTGCCCTGTCATCTGAACATTCTGTATAAAAAATACTTTGGAAAATTCCAAATCATAGCCGTAAGTGAGAGTATGATCTTCAATACCCGAATAAGCAAGTGCTTGGCGAATTGCCAAAGTGGAAACTCCGTTCTCCATTCCTAGCAAATCTTCTATTCTAAAATCCTGATAAAACAAACTGTAAGAAATTCCTATACTGCTTTGCCATCTGTCGCTTACTTTCCACCTATAATTTATCGGAATCACCGTATTGCCCCAATCCACAAAAAGCGGAGAAAAGTTCAGAACATCCGAACCTGTATATAAAGCTACATGCAAATTTTCCTCTTCGCTGAATTCGTAATCAAATGCACCTTGAATATCCGTGAATTTATAATCCACACTGAAATCCGTTGCGCCTGCGGCTTGAAGAAGATCCAGAATTTGCTTTATATACGTGCTGCGTGCAGCTATAACCCATCTCGCATTTCCCTTATGCCCTTCGGTATGAGCCTGTGCCGCAAATGTGCTGATTTTTATGGAGTTTTTTGAAAACCATTCGCTCAAAGTATCGTTGCCACCTTTTCTGCTGTTTATAGCTGCAACCGAACTCAGCCTGTTGCCATACTCTGCAGGAAAGCCGCTTTTGTAAAACTTGACATCATCAACAGCTTCAACCAGAAATGTCGAAAAAAGCCCAAAGAAATGCGTTGGCGAATAAACAATTCCGTTATCAAGCAAAAATAAATTCTGATCACTAGCCCCGCCCCTAACATAAATCTTGGTGCTAAAATCACTGCTCGCAACCACACCCGGCAAAGCTTGAATGCTCCGCATAACATCTGCCTCTGCAAGCCCGGGCATTCTCTTTATATTCTTTGCGCTTACAACCGATTCCCCCAATTTCCGTTTAGGCTTTTTGCGCAACTGCACCACAACCTTCCGCAATTCCGTGACCTGTTCCGTAACCGTACCCTGCGCAACACCATCCACCTCAGCTACATCGCTCTCAACTCTCAACTCTCCACTATCAACTTGAGAACTTCCATCATCAAACCAAGTGACATCTTTGCCGTGAATTTCCGCAGAAAAAACGCTGTCTTTCCCCAAATATTTCAGCTCATAGCATTTTTCGGAATTTACGCAGATATTCCACACAGTATCTACAGGCAACTCAAGCTTGAATTGTTTTTTAAAACTTGCAGAAATAGTTGTGCCGGTTTCAAGCACCTCAATTTGCAAGGAATCACTTGCGGCAAAGTCCGGATCGCTAACTATGCCTAAAAAAGTGAATATTAAAGGAATCATTCCTTATCGTAAGCGGCAATAGGACCTACGGTAACCGTATTGTAACCGCCGTCCACATACATGATTTCCGAAGTCACTCCAAAAGAGAGGTCGCTCAAAAGGAAATATGCCGCGCCACCCACATGCTCAGGGGTTGTGTTTTCACGAAGAGGAGCTATTTTACGGTGTATTTTCAGCAAGTCGGTAAAATCGCTGATGCCTCGTGCAGCAAGCGTGTTCACAGGGCCTGCACTGATGGCATTAACTCTGATTCCCTCAGGGCCAAGGTCGTAAGCCAAATAGCGAACTATGGCTTCAAGCGCAGCTTTTGCAACACCCATAACATTATAGTTTTGAACAACCTTTTCGCTGCCCAAATAAGTCAAAGCTAAAACCGAGCTGCCATTCACCATCATAGGCTTGAAAGCCCTGGTCAAGGAAACTAGTGAATATGCGGAAATATCCATAGCCTGCAAAAACACATCCTTAGGCGTTGGCAAAAACTGCCCTTCCAAATAGCTTTTATCGGCAAAGCCAACAGCGTGAACCAAAAAGTCACACTGACCAACCTCAGCCTTATATTGCTCGGCTACTTTCAAAATGTTTTCTTCGCTTGAAACATCACAGTCATATAGCTTGCTGCCCGGATAATCGGCAAGCAACTTGTCCAGATTGCGTTTTAAACGCTCACCGTTGTAACTGAATGCTACCTCTGCCCCATCACTGAGCAGCTTTTTGGCTATGCCCCAAGCAATAGAGCGGTCGTTGGCAACACCAAAGATAATTCCTTTTTTTCCTTTCATAGACATGAAAACTCCTGTTTATTTAAAAACTCCGGCTCGAGCAAAAATGTTTTTATTTGAGGGTTCCGGTAACGCTTTTGTCTGAATCCATCTAAATTCTTCTTTGCCACTAAGTCCGAATTTGCGTATTAAATCATCTTGCGCCTTTTCATAGGCAGCAGCCATTCTCAACTGCTCTTCATCGTCCATCTCTGTCATCTTTTCTGCCCACTCCTGCCCCATAATGATAATTGCTTCGCTTGCCTTATTGAAATTGCGAGCTTTTTTATAACTGATTTTGGGCTCCGGCGGTTCTTTGAACTGCTCTATTGACGGCTCAATGTATTCATCTGCCATAGCTTCCATGTCTTCCGCTGTTTGGATAACATCATCTTTGCAGGAAATAAAGGCAAAAGCCATTATCCCTACAAGGCAGAACCTGATTTTTCTGGAAGCAAAATAACACATGGATTTAAAAATAGAAATTTTTTTGAGCATGAGCTCCCCTAAATCAAGTGTATAACCCTCGCTATGCGGCTCCAGCGGATGTCTGTAGGCAGATAAACCCAGGTCCAAGGCTTTAGCAATTCAACTTTTGAATCTTTTTCCAAGCTGTAATATATTATGAACGCCTTAGCTTTGATATTCCTTGCAGACACAAATCCCCAATAGCGGCTGTCCAAAGAATTGTCACGGTTGTCACCCATCATAAAATAAACCATATCCTTGACTTTATATTCTTTAACCGGATTGCCGTTAACAAGAATTTGCCATTTCAACTCAAGCCTTGTAGCTTCTTCTTCGGTTGAGTCTGCCAAAGCCAACCTGATATTTTCAAAATCCACATTTGCTTCCAAATCTTCTAGCTGGGAACCGTCAAAAGCATCATAGCCCACTAACCTGCTGCCAAAAAGGCTTGGCTGTGGCTTGTTCGGATTGTGGCGAGCTAAAAAACCTGTGCGTGCGAACTCACGAAAGAAGTTCAAATTCATTGCGCCATTAACCGTATCTCCGTAATTCAAGCCCTGTGAAACAAGGCGATTCTTGTTGAAAATTGCCTGAAGCAGCAAATATTTATGGTTCTCAAGCGGCACACGAAAGTCCTCAAAATCATAATCCTGCAATTCCTGTCCGTCTTTGGTCAAAGAGATTTTAAATTCAACAAGGCTATCCGGCATTTCCTGTATCATAAGAGAACGAATCCACCACAAGTCGTGAGTTGAAAGCGTGTCAAAATTTATGATCTCTCCGGGTTCAGGTATTTTTATCTCTTTCAGGTTGTCGCGCGGTGAGTTTCCTCTGCTTCTTTCCGTATATTTGCCACGGCCTCCCATTGGATTTTCAACGCCGTCCAAGAATAATTTGCCGTCTTTAACCGCAACGGTTTGGCCGCTTTTAGCAATGCACCTCTTTATATAGTCTTTTGGCCCATCTGCGTAATGAACGAGCTTGGAATGGCCACTCGGAGCCTGATTATCCCAAAAGAAATTACCGAACATCAGCGCATTTGCGAGATGCGTGTAGCGTTTGTGGTCGTAATCGGGGTACTCGGGTTCTCCGGGGTAGCGGAAGATAACAACTTCGCCGGCATCGGGTTCTGAAACGGGAATTTTGCTGTGCGAAAACGGGAGAGGAACTCCGTAAACAAATTTTAACCCCAAAAGGAAATCGCCTTCAAAAAGCGTGTCTTCCATTGAACCGCTTGGAATTTTGAATGCCTGTATTACAAAAGCTATCACCACAAGAGCCGAAACTATTGGTATTGCGAACTCTCGCATAAAGCCGTTAAAATATTTCATCGGCCTCCCACCAAAATAGAATCAACCTTTATGGATGGTTGGCCAACAGTCACCGGCACGTGCCCGGAACTTGCGCCGCACATTCCGGCCGCAAGCTCAAAGTCATTCCCAACCATGCTGATTTTTGGCAAAATCTCATGGCCAAGCCCTATAAGAGTGGCTCCGCGAACAGCATCGCACAATTTTCCGTTCTTTATTTCATAGCCTTCTTCAAGCGCAAAATTAAATTCTCCAGTTGCCGGATTCACCGAACCGCCTGCCATTTTTGCGGCATACAGACCTTCGTCAACAGAAGCTATCATCTGTTCCAAAGTTGATTCACCGGGTGCTATAAATGTATTTCTCATTCTGCTGACAGGAGCATATTTATAAGATTCCCTACGTGCGCTGCCGGTTAACGGCAAACCCAGTTCCTGAGCACCTACACGGTCGCTCAAAAAGTTTTTCAAAATTCCGTTCTCAATCAAAACAGTTCTCTGAGTAGGCATTCCTTCGTCGTCAATTGCAAGGCTTCCCCACACGCCGCTCAGGGTGCCGTCATCTATGGCTGTTAGCACAGGGTTTGCAACGAGTTCGCCCAATTTTCCGCAAAACGGGCTTGATTGCCTGCGCACTGCTTCTGTTTCTAGCGGGTGCCCACAGGCTTCGTGAAAAATAACTCCGCCAAAAGCGTTGCCCATGATCACCGGCATGTGGCCGCCTTTTATATAAGGCGCAGAGAGCATTCTCAAAGCTCTTTCCGCACAGGAAACCGAGAGATCCTTTATTGGCAAAGTATCTAAAAATTCAAAACCGCCAAGCGCACCGGGAGCTTCGTGTGCTGCAATGCGCTCCGAGCCCTCTGCGGCAGTTGCATTTACGGAGAATCTGGTTCTGGCTCTGTTATCCGAGACCTGCAAACCTTCGCTGTTCCATATATTTACATTCTGCACGGAGTCTGCAATAGAGGCCTCCAGTTGCACAATTTTCGAGTTTATTCTGGCTGCGGTATTTGCCGCAAACAGGAAATCCGTTTTATATGACTGCCCCAAAATACGGGGATCTTTGAAATTATTCTTTGAAAACGACACAAAATCAGCATTTTCGCCGAATTGTGCTTGTTGTATTCCGGTTTGTTTTTTTGCCAATGACAAATTTTTCGCAATATTTAGCAGCACGTCTTCCGAAGGGTCGCTTGTGAACCCGTAAAGAACCTCCGTTCCGTACAGCATTCTTATTCCTATCCCGTAAATTATGGAAGCAGATGCGCCTTCTATGTCGTTGTCTTTAAGAGATAAATACGACTTTCTCGTTTCTTCTTCATAAATCTCGGCAAAGCTCGCCCCTGCCCCAAGGCAGAAGTCAAGAATTTTTTTAGCCAATTGTGAGTGCATGGGGTAGAATGTAGAAAAATTTATTGCAGCACTGCGGCCCAGCCCCTGTCCACCGGTGCGGAATTTTTGCTTTTGGCAGTCACATTCCTGTAGTCCCAAATCAAAAGCTCGCCCTTGTGCGCATCCCACAAACTCCACTCGCTTTCCCAGTCAAAGGTTTTCTTGTCTTTTATGGTGACCTCAATATAAGAGGCAAAAGCCAGATAACGGGTTTTATGGCGCAAACTTAATTTTTTGAAAAACTCTTTCAGTTCTTTGTTCTCGGTCAATGGAATTTCCCGCAATTTTGCAAATGCGCTCCAAAACTCTGCGGAGTCCTTTTCCGGAATGCGTGAGCCGGGGAAAAGCAACACACGCTGGTTGTTCGGGAACTTCGCTGCCAAAATGGAATCCTCTTTTGCGGCAAAGTCAAATTCTATCGCATCTTCGCTAAAGCTATGGCAATAACTGCATTTTTCCGGAGATTTTGCGACTACATTTAATGCGGGTAATACACCGATTAAAAAACCGGAGTCCAATGTTAGATTTTCTTTGGTTTCGTTGTAAACCCTGTTGATTTTTATTTCAAAATCCGGTGCTTGGCCGCTACGGCAATCATCGCATGGTGGAGTTTCACGCCCAACATGCGGGCCGGGTGAACACGATGCCAGAATTAAGCTAATTAATGTTAATTTTATTAATCGCATCTAAAATGTCTTTTTTACGGGTTTCAAATTTTGCGCTTTCGCCTGTGGCTTCAACTACAAACATCTTGTCTTTGAATTGCACTGCGGCTACCAAATATGAATCTGAACCTGCGGAGGTTTCAAAGGAAAATATATAACCTATTGCCGGTTTGCCGCCAAAGCTTACATTCAATGAATCTTCCTGTTTGTAGTTTGCGTTTTTCATTTTCAGCAAAAAGGCACTGCGCCAAAACTCTAATGAAGCCTTTGCATCCTGTTCGTATTCCGAAACTCTGTAAAGAACTCCGTCTGAGCTTACGGCTTTGAATTTGGTATTTGGAGTACCGGTGTACTCGGCAAAGTTTTCCGGAGCTTGAGCTTTAAATGATGCGCAGGAAGTCAGAACCAGAATTCCCAGAATTAACAGGATTACCAGAATTTTTGAGAGTTTTTTCATTTAAAATCCTCCCTTAGCGAGTTTAGGTCTGTTCGGTTTATCCAAGTGAATGGGGAATGCGTTGAATTCCTTGCTATCGGGGCTGCAATGGATATTGTGCTGATTGTGATTGAAGCTAATGCGGCTCTTCTTTCTATTCCATGCTTTTGGCCTTGCAAATTTTCTATTTGCGAATTCAAGCTGACCAGCTCACGTTGAACGGCTTGCAACTCCGCAAAAGGAGCATGCTTTACCAATTCAAAATATGAATCCATAAGCTTTTGCCTTGACTGAATTTGCAAAGCAAGCCTTTCCAAGTCTGCGGTTTTATCTGTGCTTGAAAAACTTCTGTTCACAATTTCCGCAATATCTTCCAGAGTTTTATTAAACGCCTGCAACTCGCCAACAGGCATTCTGAGCGAAATAGAATAATTATTGTAATTTGTGAAATAACCGCCCTTTGATTCCGCAGCCTGTATCACTTTTTGAAAAACACTGTCCACATTAGCTGTTCTTACGGAAAACGAAAAATCCTGCTCCGTGACCTGCGCAGAAACTGCCATTGTCAGAATCAGAATTGGCCAGAATTTAAAAATTTTCAGAATTTTCATTTTGCCTCCTTTAACACTGCTTTTACAGCATCGGAATTTTTCTGCTCTGCTTCCAGGCTTGGGAATTTTGCTACCGCTATTTTCAAAGTTTTTTTGTCGGAACTTTTTAAGACCGTTATGTAATAAACCACCGGTTCCGAGCCCACGCTTTGCAAGCGCAGTATATCTTCTTTTATTTCAGAATTGAATATTGTTTTAAAATGCGTATGCATTGCATTTATCCAAAACTGCGGAGTGCCTTGAGGATTGTTTTTTCTTTCAAAGGCTATGAATTCGGAGTTCAAAGCAGAAGCTGCGCTCCATTTTTTTCTTGAATCTTCCGTCTCTATAAAATCTTGCGGAACTTTTAGCTTTATAGGCTTACCGAATGAATGCATATTCGGCAATTGCTTGAACCATTCAAAGGCTTTTATGTTTGTGCTGTATGGCATAAACTTTGGCGGCTCATTTCTCACATTGAGATTTATAGTAGAAAAAGCGGCTTTGCGAAGCAAGTCTTTTTCTTCCAGCTTTCTCTGTTCAATTTGCTCACTCACCCTTTGAATTTCTTTTAAAAGAGCAAGTTTTTCCTGTTCGCTTTTCGCAACTTTCAAAAGATCATGCAATCTTGCCAAAGCACTTTCCGATATGCGCAAACGAGCGGCGTTGTCTGCGTAGGCATCGGTGATGTCGCTTGCGTGAAGGTTTTTGTTTATCGCTCTGCCAAGCGTTAAAATATAATCAAAGATTTCTTTGAACTGCGCAACGGGAATTTGCAGAGAAACATATCCGTTTCTGCGATTATTTACAGAGCCGCCTTTTGCTACCGCTCTTTGCACAACCGTATCTATAACAGCTTCCGGAGCGGAACTTTCGAGGCTAATATTGCCGGTATAGTTCACCATCCTTTGACTTCTTGCGCTACCGGCACTGCTACCCATCAAGAACATATCGCCGGCTCCCGCATCCATTGCCATCACAACATCAGCAGACTCTACAGATGCAGCTCGCATCATCATGGCTTTGTCCCTTGGTGCCGCCAAAGAATAACTGAGCGACATTTCATCTATATGAGCCTTGCTTGGCCCGCATGCAAAAAGCAAAAAAGAGATTGCCAATAAAAAAACTAATTTAAGCTTCATTTCTCAGCTCCGTAGCCGCCTGCTCAGGAGGTGTTGTGTTGATATAAATCCTTGTGCCTAGCTCAAATCCGGCAGGGCGCGTTAAGCGAGGGGTTATGGCTATGTGCCAGTGATAGAAGCGAACATCGCCGTCTGAATTCGGAGCTGTTCTAACATAAAAGTTATAGTCCGGATCTTTCAGCAGGTTATATATTTTTGCTAATACCATTTTCAAAATACCGGCTAAATCATTCATCTGCTCTTCGCTTATGGTGCCGAACAATGCGGAATGTTTCAGCGGAAAAATTCGCACTTCATAAGGATACCTGGAGGCAAAAGGGCAAAAAGCGATAAAGTTATCCGTCTTGGCTATCACTCTGTTCTTGTCTTCATCTTCTTTTTTCAGCAAATCGCAATAGAGGCAAGTGCCGTAGGTGTTGTATGCACGGCGAGCATAAGACAAATCATCTGATATATGGGTTGGCAGCACGTGCGTGGCTATTATTTGCGAATGCGGATGCTCAAGGGAGGCTCCGGCTGTGGCTCCGTAGTTCTTGAATATGCTTACCATTGCAATATTTGGATCTTCCGAGAGTTCGTTAAATCGTGTTTTAAACGACTTTATCACTTCATAGACTTCGGATTTTTCCATAAATGCCAGATTAGCATTGTGCTTTTTGCTTTCAATAATCACCTCTGCCGCACCATATCCTTGCGCAGACAGATGCATATTGGCAGTGCGGGTTCTCGGAAGAGGTTTATCAGGAAGTTGCGCCGGGCGGCTAACTGCGGCAAATTTGTTCGGCACAACTCGCAAATTCCAGCCGGAGTTATCTTTAAGTTCATAAGTAGGCGTATCGCATATATGCTCATTGCCCGTGCAAAACGGACATTTATCACTATGTTCAACCGGCACTTCCCTGTGTTTAGCAGTTGAAGTATAATCCGCAGGCCGTTTACCACGTTCCGCAGATATAATAACCCACTCACCATTCATTACATTTTGACGATATTCAGACACAGTGTTAATATAGTAAATTAATTCAGTAAAATTATTCTCTTTTTACTTTTATATCCGGCAATTCGAGGAAGGGTTCGGAGTCTTTTGGTATTTTTATGTCTATGTCTTTTATGTATGTGCTCGGATCGAATATGACTCGATATTTTTCACCCGGAACGAGGTCACCAATTTGCAAGATGCCGTCTCTGCTGGTAAAGGTTATGCGTTTGTCATTGTCCGTAGCTTTTCCTTCGTTATCTATATGCAATACAGATATATAATAATTGCTCAAATTGCCTTTTTCGTCGCTTAGGCGAACTTGCATAAGCACACGCATTTCATTACCCAAGCGCAAGGCGTAGCCCTGTTTGTAATGCCCGGCAACATAATATTTGCTACTATTAAGCCATGCACCTTCGGGCATGTCAATTAAGCGAAGGTTTATTGTTGTTGGGCGGTAATTCGCTATGCTATTTTTGTAAGCTGCACCCAGCCAACCACTATGGCTTAAGCTTTTATCCTGCGAGGGGTTAACCAGCACAGTAGAACCTTTTAGAGACTTATCAACATCTGCGAGAATGAAGCCACGACTCACCGGCCTTCCAAATGCCCACAAACCGTCTGCAAACATAAAAGATGTCGCTGCATTTGCTCTAAACACGCTTGCCTGATTGTAATAAGTTAATGAAGCGTTTGTTTGAAGACGGTTAAAATAATGTCTGGCATTCAAACGAGCACTCGGATCAAGGCTGTCTTGCACGGAAACATTTGCGGAATAATTCTGCCCCCAAGTATTGCTGCCGCCTTGAGACCAGTTCCAGCCTAGTCCAGCTCTTTTGCGTAAAGTATAGTCAGACTGCTCAACCGTTTCCGTTTCCGATTCATCTGCATTTTCTTCATAATATGGATCTTTTATATATTCTTGCAACGCATGATTATAGTAACTATCCATGCCCGCAGAGAAACTTATTCTATGATTCTTTATTTTCATTCCGAATCCGTAATTTGCATTTAGGGAAATCGTGGTATTGGTTCTTATTTTGCTTATGCTTTTTCCATAAGCAGCGTAAAGTGACAAACCATATATATAGTGGGACAAAGATAATCCATAGTGATAATCAACGGGGTTTTGCATTTCATTTTCACGGTTAAAGTAAGCGCCACCATTAAGAGAAAAACTGGTATTTTCGTAAGATATGCCCGAACTGCCCGTAAGCCCAGCATATTCGGTTGATATGCCATGCTGTGGCTGAAATAAATATGGGTTATATGTGGAGTTTTGCATATAGCCATTCAAGGAGAAATTTAATTTCTTTATATTTGCTGAATGCCGTAGCTCTGCCCTCCGCCCCATTTTCAGCGAGTCTTTGCTCACAAGCCCAAAAAACTCTGTATGGCCTAAGATATTGGAATTCATAAGTTGAAAACCTGTCACTGTATTTTGTCTGGAGAATTGCCATACAAAACCTGCGCTTATAGAATGGAACAAACCGTAAATATATTCTGCGTTAAGTCCGGGTTCATCTGCATGATATTCAAAATCATATATGGTCTGCGTACGCATAAATCCTGCGGTTAAAGAATAACGCCGTTCTCCCTTGTACAAGGTGCTGCCATCTCCCAATTCAAATTCATACCTAACTTCTTCCAAAGAACCATCATCTTTATGTATAAAAATCTGTACGGTATTTGCTCCTGCACGCCCATCGAAGCCGCTTATTTCGTGATAACCTGCGGGCAAAAGAAGCCGACGGTAAAAATTTCCGTCTAAATGAATTTCCACACGAGAAGCTTTTTGCAAAAAGAAATTTACCTTATGCCGTTCTGTGGATATATTGCGGTTAAAAAGGTTTTCATGGTGCTCATAGCGAATTCCGCCCATAGGCTCATAGACCATAAGATTGGAGACTCCACCCACATCACCAAAGCTAAAGCGTGAATTTAACGGATAAATATCTTTAACAAGCCTAAGATTGCCACGTTTAAAATTTTTTTTTGTCACAGGCTCATGCAACTTTTCCATAAAGCGTCCTTCGCCTTCCACAACAAAGCCTCCTAGTGCAATAGCCCCATCTGTATTCAGCAACACCGGACCTCGATCGCATTTATCGCTAAAATTATCCATGCAACGATAATATTCGCTTCCTCTTAAATTTGAATAAAAAGAAAAAAATGCCGGTTGAATTAAAACTCCGCTTGGCATAGTCAGTCTGCTTAAAGTCATGCGCTGCAAATGCTTATGCAGTGGCGGCAAATCAACATGCAGTTGATAAAGCCTGTCATTTAAATGCACTTCAAAGCCAAGAGAGTTAAGCCGTTCGCTGTTAAACACGCCGCTTGAATCATTTATTGCAGAACGCATTTCATCAATCAGCACGGTATCAAGATAGTTGGAAAAAGATATTGAATTAAAGGTAAATGAGGTAAATGCCGAATCGTAAAAAACTTCCGTATTCCCAAAGTTTTTGCCGTCTGCGGAAAAACGGGCAATAAAATAATGCGCACGTGGAGGAGCCTCTTGTTTGAAAGCCGCTTTGAATAAATCTTCAAAACTCATATTTGATAATTCCCGCTCGCGTTTTTCTTTTTTGCCACTCCGCTCGCGTTCTAAAATAGCAGCAACCGAATCTTGCGAAATAGTGGAGTCTCCATGCCTTTGCAAAGATCTTTGAAAAAAGTAATCCGCATCAAAAAGAGTACTATCCGATGCAGCATAAATTGTCTGAACCATTGCCAGAATCAGAATTGGCCAGAATTTATAGAATAAATCCACTACTTAGGTCCGTAGCCAAATTCTTTTTCGGTCAGCGGTTTATCGTGCTTAAAAACAAAGCGGCGTTTTTGGCCCGGCATAATGGAATTGCCTTTGCCTTCTAACTCGGTGATTTTCTTTTTGCCGACCATAATGTAAAGATTATCTGTTCTAAATCTGCCGTAGCTTTTATTTTCCACAATAAGCTCTACCATGCCGCTGTCCAAAGCCTTGGAAGACACAAAGTTAACGCTGCCCTTTCTGCCGGTTTCCAAGGATATTATGGTTTTGTAAGCCATATTTATGGTAAGTCCAACATTTAGTTCTCCAGATTTTTCTTCGCTAGGGAAATTAAAAGGTGCCTTTCTTGAATAAAGCAAATAAGCTTTGTCTTCTGTTATTTTTCCTTTGCCCTTTAAAATAATCTGCACCTGCACTTTATTGCCTGGGTATAGCAGAACTTGGGATGGATTTATCACAAAATCATCAACTTTGCGCATGGAATCTTGAATAACAGTGCCTTCTAAATTTAAAATTCTCTCATGCACAGAAAGCTCAACCGCAACAGGCTCATTGCCATTATTGTTAAGCTCTGCCCAGCCTACACGCTCTCCCTTGTTCACCTGCAATTTAAGTGCTTGGGGGCTAATGGTGAAAGCTGCATAAATTGTCTGAACCAGAATTCCCAGAATTATCAGGATTTTCAGAATTTGTTGCATTTGTTTTCTCCTTGTGGTTTAGGGATGGGGTAATATTTTAATGGTTACGCTTTCTTGGAAAGTTCCGGCTATGCGGTTGGCATTTTGTTTATTCCAAGAGCCAATCAGTTCAAATTCATATTTTTGTTGTAATTTATTCTCAGTTGAAGAAAATTTAATGGTATTTAAGCAATCTGAATTCAAATTTATTGACGGCATTTCCCAAGCTCCTTGAATATTTTTATATCTCAATTTAAGAACAATTGGAATAGCATTGCTATATTGATCTTTTAGCTTAGAGCAGTTATCTAATATTACTTGCATTGCAAATGGCGTTATGCCATCGCCACCATCAAACACAAAGGAAGCTAAAACTTCTTCCTGCCCACCGTATTCTGAATTTTTAATATCATAACCTACCGCATTATCCACAAGAACAGGCAAAGCGGCAAAAATCGGAGCTATGCAACAGCAAAGCAAAAACCTTAACATAAAAAAACGCTAAAATCCCAAATGAGATTTTAGCGAAAAAAGAAAGATTACCAATTCGCAGTTAAAGTAAAGTCAAGCTCTTCTGTAAATGCCGTACCATCTGCATCTTCACCTGGAGTAAGGGCTGTTGAAGCGCAGTTAACGTTAGCTTCAATTACTAAATAAACGTCACCAGTACCATTTCTCTCAGCACCAGTAAATGTTGTACCTACGGCAGCTTGTGCTGCGGCAGTGCCTTTTATAGCTCTAGCCATGCTTGCAGGGGTTGTGCTAGTTCCTGCTAGAGGTACATTTCTTCTGCCGCTAGAAGCAGTAATGGCTGTATTGTTAGGGGCAGCGACAGTGGAAAGACCGCATGTAGCTGAGGAAGAAGGCGCAAGGCATGAAAATACCTGAAGAGCCGCTACTGTAGTTGGTGTTCCGCAAGCCAAAAAGGCATCGGCGGAATCAACTAATCTGCCATTATTTTTGCTTCCAATAAGAACATCCCATTGGCTTAAATTTGTAGATACATGAACTCTGCCTGCTTCTATTGCGCCAGTTGCCGGAGCAGTAGCCACAGTAACGTTAGGTCTAAAAAGGGTTACATCTGTTTCGTCCAACTCTTGATTATGCACAGTTATATCTGCATAAGTCGTGATTTCCACAGAAAATGTTATCTTATTATCTGCCTCAATTGGCCCATCATAAGCTGTCTGTGCGCTTGCCAAGCCGGCGGTGAAAAGGATAGCAGCCGAAACTGCCTTGATTGTTTTGATTGTCTTCATTTGTAGACTCTCCTGTATGTTATTTCCAAGCGGAATTGCTTGAGAAAAGGGGTATTTGTAGGTATAAAATAAATTATTTTATGACAAAAAGTACATTTTTTTCAAAAAAAATGTACTTTTTGTCATTTTTTTTCAACTTTTTTCGAAAAATGCCTGAACATTTGAGCAGGTAACATGAATAAAAGCATTAAAAATTCTTATAATATTACGATAATAATGAAATATCTGTGAATTCATTTGAATTTTTGTAAAAAAAGCCCTTTACTTAGACGCATTTTAAAAGATTTTTTTTCGGAAAAATGCAAAAATGTAAACAAATGTTTACATTTTACGATTTTTTTGCACTTTTTTAAAAAAATTTACCACGAAATGCGTCTAATAGGTAAATAAAAGGGAGAACAACTTTCATGGCTGAAGAAAATTTTGAAAAGGAGCTAAAAGAGCTTCAAATGCTGGAAGGCAAAAGACAGTTCGCAAACCTGTCATTCGACATGCCATTTAAAAAGACATTCGGAAGCGAAGGCGAAGAAGAACTGCTTACAGCAATGCTCAACGCATGCCTAGAAAGCGAGCTGGCATACCCAATAACGAAGGTGCGCATACTGAATCCCTACATCATAGGACAAACGAAGCGGAACCGGAAAGCTGAGCTAGACATCCGCTGCAAGGACTCAAAGGGCAACGAGTTCATAGTCGAGATGCAGATAGGAAAACAGAAGCACTTTGTCAAAAGAGCGGCTTTCTACATTTCAGTCTGCGAAAATTGCTAATTTTACCTCTAGTGAGCATGCGGAATACAGGAGCAACCTTATGAGAAGTTGGGATGAATATGCCAGAATCAAATGCGCCAAGGAAGAAGGTGTCGCTATTGGCGAAGCTAAGGCACTTGACCTCATGGCAAAAGGTTATGACTACGAGCAGATCAAAAAAATCTTAAAAGATAAATATAACCACAACCTACATTAAACTAAAAAATCCGAGCTCCGGATTTCTACATTACCCCCATGCTGCCACTCATCGCATTGCCCATAGCCTACATTCTAGGGTCTATCCCAAGTGCGGTTTGGGTTGCAAAAGTTTACAAAGGTATTGACATACGTGAACATGGCAGCAAAAACGCCGGACTCACAAATGTTATTAGGGTCTTGGGGTGGAAACCCGCTATTCCTGTTATTCTGGTAGATCTATCCAAAGGTTTTTTTGCCGTTTTTATCGCCAAAATGCTGAGTGATGCCCAAGCTTACTCATGGCTGCCCGTCACTGCCGGCTTATTCGCAATATTTGGACATAGCTTCACCTGCATGGCCGGGTTTAGAGGCGGCAAAGGCGTTTTAACAGCACTCGGCGTGTTCCTTGCGCTGCAACCTTTGCTTGCGCTCACATGCTTTGCGTTTTGGGGAATTTTATTCGTTGCCACAAAGTATGTGTCCGTTGCCAGCCTCGGAGCCTGCGTAATGCTCGCAGGGCTTGCTACCTTCGGTTTTACCTCCGATATTTTGCCTGTTTATAAACTAGATATCTACATTTTAGTTTTATCATGGCTGGTTTCGATTTTTGTTATTGTGAAACATAAAGCCAATATGGTCAGGCTCTGGAACGGCACGGAAAACGGATTTGGCAAAAAGAGGAAAGCATGATTGATGAAATGCACGAAGAATGCGGTGTGATGGGTATCTTCAACGGAGAGAACATCGTCAGAAATTTAGCCACCGGCCTCTACGCCTTGCAGCACAGAGGGCAGGAAAGCACAGGCATTGCCGCCACCAATGGTGAAAAAGTGCGAGTCACCAAGACCATGGGCTTGGTAGCAGACCTTGTGGAAGAAGGTAAGCTGGATTCCATTTCTGCCAACTGCTTTGCCGCAGTAGGGCACGTGCGCTACAGTACCACAGGCTCCCGCACGCTAGCGAATGCACAACCTATGCTTGTATCCTGCAAATGGGGCTACCTCGCTGTGGCACACAACGGCAATATTACCAACGCCCACGAACTGCGTGCAGAAATGGAAGCAGACGGCCATATTTTTCAAGGCACATCCGATTCGGAAGTTCTCCTGCACGAAATTTCTCGCACAAAAGCGGATTCCTTGCGAGATGCAATTTGCATAGCCGTGCAAAAATTCAAAGGCAGTTTTTGCTTGATTTTTTTGACAGTCGATTCAATGTATGTGGTTAGAGACGGATTCGGATTCAGACCTCTTTGCTTTGGCAAAAGAAATAATTCCTTGGTTTTTGCAAGCGAGTCTTGCGCATTTGACTTATTGGGCGTGGATTATGTAAGAGATGTTGCGCCGGGTGAATTCTTATCCGTAAACAAAGACGGTGTTCAGTCTGAGCAATTGATCAAAAGAGACAGAAAGGCATTTTGCATATTTGAGTTTGTTTATTTTGCACGCCCGGACAGCAAAATTTTTGAGCAAAACGCAGATAAGGTTCGCCGTAAAATGGGAAAGAAACTGGCAGAGGAAAGCCCGGTTAAAGCGGACATTGTTATCCCTTGCCCGGACAGTTCAACAACCGCCGCTCTTGGCTATGCGCAGGCTAGCGGAATTCAGTTTGAAATAGGGCTTTTGAGAAATCATTATGTTGGCAGGACATTTATAGATCCTTCCCAGAATGCGAGAGAGCAAAAGGTAAAATTGAAATTCAACACCATAAGCGGCGTGTTGAAAGACAAAAAAGTGTGCTTGGTTGACGATTCCATTGTGCGTGGAACAACCTTGAAAATTATTTGCAAAATGCTGAGAGAAGCCGGCGCAAAAGAGGTTCATATTCGCATTGCCAGCTCGCCTGTGAGATACCCGTGTTATTTTGGAATGGATTTTCCAAGCCCATCCGAGCTGGTGGCAAATACTTTGGTTCCAGAAGAGGTTGCAAAAATGCTGGGTGTTGAAAGCCTTGGCTATTTGAGCGTTGAGGGAATGCGTGAGTGCACCGGCGCACCTGATGATTTTTGCGGCGCATGCTTTGACGGAATTTATCCGGAAAAAACCGGCAGCATGAACAAATCCAGATGTGGGGAGGTTATATGAATATTCCAACGCCTGAAATAAGGCTTGCAATACTTTTCACCAGCGTTTTTGCCATAACGCTTTTTGGAACCGTGATAGCTATCATGCATTCCATAGGCAACATGACAAACTACCTAAAGCGAATGGAATTCATCATTTCAAAAGAGATCATCTTGCGCTATAACAGGCAGGTGAACTACTACAAGCAACAGAAACAGAAAGCCATTGCCGCACAGGAACGCGAAAGCCGCCACAAGATTTTGCTGGAAATTCCATTGGTGCGCAACGCCGAGCAAAAGATGAAGGAAAGGTTGTAAAGCCGGATAATTTCCGTATTTACAGCATCCCCGCTAATTCCACATCAATCCGTTCAGCATTATCATATTGCGGCAAATCCTTGTGCAAGCCTTCACCAATGCTAACTATGCCAAAGTCCAGATTCTTGTAGTTCCAATACGAAAACCCAACATCGGCTTCTCGCAGCAGAGATGTGAAATCTCGCAGCCAGCCGAGCTGGCTTTGCCTTTTTACCTGCACATATACTCCAAACTCATTGCACGCCACAGGAACCTTGTGCTTTGCTCTGAATTCCAACGCATTTTCCATTGTGCGGCGCAAGCGTTCTTTGTCCCATGTGCCGTCTTCCAGCGGTAAAGTCACGGAAACATCTTTGCTCTGCGGTGGCGCATAAGTGCCTGGCCATGCACGGTCCTGGTGAAAATACGGTTCCGGAATCCAAGCTGCATGCTGATGCGTGAAAATCACGGGTTGGTAGGAATGAAAACTGTATAAAACATTATCGTCTTCAAGCGGAGTTAAGTCCTTAAAATTCGCAGGGTTGTTCCATCTATTTGAGCCTACAACAATAGGCGCTTTTGGAGCTGCCTTTCTTATATGCCAAAAAAGCTCGTCTTTCACCGCATTCCAAACTTCGTCGCTCGGCGCAACGGGTTCATTCAGAATTTCAAGCAGAACATCTGGTTTGTGGCCATAACGCTCCGCAAGCACAGACCAAACTTTTTTCGCATCGTTTCTGCATTTTGGGTCGGTAAAAAAGGGTTGTGCGCCACCCAGCGTTCCCTGATGAAAATCGTGGCCGGGGCATTTATGCAAATCCAAAATCAGAGCGAGGCCAGTGCTTAAAATCTTGTCAACAGCTTTGTCTAAAAGCTCAAAAGCCTGTTTGTCTTCTTCCAGATTTTCGCCCTTAAAAAAATTAAAATAATCCACCGGCAAGCGAACGTGGTTAAAGTTCCAGTCCTTTATTCGCTGCAAATCAAGCTGAGTGATAAAAGTCTCCGCATGCCCGTAAAATCCGGGAAACCCTTGCGGGTCTTTCTCCTCAATGCAATCCACCTGGCTAAACCACCCCCCAATATTCAACCCACGCAAGCGCTCTTTTAGAATGTTCATAATTGTAAGGTAGAATTTTTTCATTCATCGCCACTCCGCAACATACCCCAAATTCCCACCCGGATACCCTGCACGCAAATAGCCAACTCCAACGGAAACTCTTGAAGCTCCGAGCGTAAACCCAAAACCTAATTTTGGGCCAGGATATGCAAACGAATTGTAAATTCTAAAATAACCAAGCTTAACTTGCTGGTAAATATGCAACGGCCATTGCACACCAAACGAATACAGATTGCCAAAGTTCGCCTCACAACCCACAAGCAATGAAAAACTTATTGGAGTCTTTGAAATTATAAACGCTTGCGGAGAAACATAAACCTTTGCCCAGTCCTTGTAAAAAAAACTTGCGCTAACCGAAACCCTGTGCTCCTGCCACGAACCATCGCCTGGAACCCAAGATAAATTCGCAGTCTCTCCGAGCTTAAGTGACAAAAATTTAAAAGGCTTATACCCAAACATACCGGAAAATTCAAGCTCTCTGTAAATGGAATCCAGCACTGCGCCACCAAAACCAACTGCCGCCAAAAAGCGTCCATCGCTCCATGCAACATCCGTTTTGCCTATGTGAAAATCCTCAAACGGCTCGCTGTAACGAAACGCAATCACCTTTGTATTTTCAACTTCCCACGCCTCTTCTACATTCCAAATAGCAGGATTGTTCAAAGATGGCAATGTCAACGCATAGCACTCAAGGGCGAACAATAAAAGCAGATGTTTCATTCACTCCCTCTCCATGCAAATAAATAAAGCACGGTCCGTTTTGGCAACGCTTCCACTCGGAAATTTCAAGCCACGAACTGTTTGCCGGCACTTCAATAGTCTTTTTCAAAATGAGAGCTCCACCTCTGTCAATCAACCTTAACTCAAACTTTCCCGGCGATTTTATGCGAACTCTGAGCATGGCATTCTTTTTTGAACGTGCCAAAACCCGCTCGGAAATTTGCAAAATCTTCGCTTGATCATTTGAAACTCTCGGAACAAATCCCGGGCTTATCTTTTCCGTACCAGGGCACTTCACCGGCCTGTTCACCGCTTTGCCCCACATCACAGAGTCCAGCTTTAAATCATTAGTGCAAAGCCTTAGAGTATCTGCAGTATTCTTTAATGTGGAAATGGAAATCTGGTAAATAGGAACCTCTGAAGTTTGCAAAAAAACTCGCAAATCAGTGCTGTCTTTTGTGATCAAAACAGAACTCCTGCCCTTGATTGAATCCGATGTTTTCAACGGTGCTTTAGCTTCGCAATCGGAAAGACCATTCAACGGAAAAGCCAAAACGCTGCGATTCGTAACCTCAAACCACTCGGGAACTCCTTCTTCGGGGCAAGGCGCAACCTCAGAAATGTAAAGAGGAATTTCTCCATAAAAAGAGATCAGAGAATCCAATGTGAGAACAGGAGAATCAGCTTCACCCTCAAGCATTCTTATAACTTGGCCAGCCTTAGGTACAGGCAACCATGCGGTGTCACGGCAAATGCCTGCGCTCAAATTCCAAACGCTTGCTCTGGAATTAGGAAGAGCAGTGCCGGTTAAAGGCAAGCAGAGCAAGCTGTTTTTTACAGGACAAGCACTTGATGCGCCTCTGTGCAAAACGAGTTCCGTGAAAAAAGAATCCGGCGGAACGTAAACAGCAAAAACCCTGTTCTCATCCATTTGAAAATAGATGGTATCCCAGGGAACAACGGAGCTCTCCCATTTAACACTCAGATATTCGCCTTCATTATCAGGCACATCTACAGGGTCCGGGAGAAATTCATTAAAATATGGACATTCAGGGAGCAATGCAAAAGCAGCCCCCATTATCAAAGGGTTCATTAAACCACTAACCTAAAATTTATTCCACCGAATATTTATCCGGCAGTATGTAATAAATCGGGTTCACAGCTACCCCGTTGACCCACACCTCGTAATGAACGTGGTTACCGGTTGAGCGACCTGTGCTTCCCATATAGCCTATGACATCGTATCTTGAAACCATTTGCCCCTCTTTTGCAAAAGGCATTGTCATGTGACCATAGCGTGTTACGATGCCGTTTCCATGGTCTATGGCAACATATCTTCCCAGCGATTCGCTGTTTGTTACAGTTTCAACTCTTCCATTCGCTGTTGCGTAAATTGGCGTCCATTTTGGGCCGGAAATATCCATGCCCATGTGCATTTTATCTGCCTCTCCGGTTACAGGATGAGTACGAACTCCGAATGGCGAGCTTAAAAAGCCTACAGCAGGCATAACAGAAGGCGTGTGCTGCAAGTTTCCATGCAGGCTCTCAATAAAAGATTGCAATTTCAAATAAGAATTGTTTGACCGATCTATTTTCGCTTCTACTCTGCTGTATCTCTCCGCAACGGAGGTTTTCAATTTTTTGATAGGTATGGTTGACCAAATAAGTGTGCTGTCCGGAGAAAGATGCCCACCTAAACCCATTTTACGCACGTTGGTATCCGGCGGAGCAAGCCCGAATTTTGCATAAAGCAAGTCTTCGTTGCTATAGGATTGGGATATTTTAACATCTATGGAATCTATTTTTTCGTTTAAGCTTTCAAGCCTGGAGTAAAATTCAACTCTCTGCTCTTTGGCAGAATTAACAAAATGCTGGTAGGTCCAGTAAGCAAGCAGGTTTACAACAAGGACGAACAGAGCTAGCTGTGCCAGCCTTCTAAAAAGGTTAATGACAAAGAGCAAGGTATCCGGGAACCTCAACTGTATCGAGACCGGCGAACCTTCTAAACTAATATGTGCCCTAACAAGCTTCATAAACGCAGGATTATTAATATACAAATATATCAGAGGCTCTTACAAGCGATTTGCATAATTTATCTATTTCCCAAGGCTCTGTATATGCGGCAAAGCTAGCCCTAAGGGTGGCAGGTACTTTAAAACGCTCCATTGTAGGCTGGGCACAGTGGTGACCGGCCCGTACTGCTATAGAATCTTCGTCCAGGATTAGAGCCACGTCATGAGGGTGTATTTTCCCCAGGGAAAACGATATAATAGAGCCTCTATCTCTAGGTTTTCCAACAACTTGCAATCCTTCTACTTTCTGGAGTTCGTCTAGGGCGTAGGCTGTAATTTGCCTTTCGTGAGCCAAAATGTTGCTCATTCCGGTTTCATTTACCCAGTCTATTGCGGCAGAAAAACCCAAAACTTCGGCTATGGGTGGGGTGCCGGCTTCAAATCGGGCGGGTGGCAGGGCAAAACTTGTACCCTCAAAACTGACCTTGTCTATCATTTCGCCTCCACCTTGCCATGGAGGCATGGTTTCTAGAATTTCGTTTTTGCCATAAAGTATGCCTACCCCCGTAGGTCCATAAATTTTGTGCGCACTGAATGCCAAAAAATCACAGTCCAGTTCTTTGACTGAAATTTTTGAATGCGGTGCGCCTTGGGCTGCGTCTATAAGTATTTTAGCTTGCGGTGCAAGCTTGCGAATTGCAGGTATAATTTCTTGCAGAGGGTTTATTGTTCCTATGCTGTTTGCTGTGTGTGTGAGCGCTACGATTTTTGTTTTTGCGCTGAGCAAATTAGGCAGTTCGGAAATTTGCAAATCACCGTTGTCATCGCATGGGATCACTTTTATTTTTGCTCCTGCAATTTGCCACGGTACTATGTTTGCATGGTGTTCCAAAACCGAGAGCAGAACTTCGTCGCCATGAGCAATGTTGGTGTGCGCCACAAGGTTTATGCTTTCGGTTGTGCCTCGTGTGAATACTATGGTATTTTCATTTTGCGCATCTATGAACTTTGCGATTTTTGCACGAGCATCTTCAAATTTTTGCGTGGTTTTTGCGGAGAGTGAGTACGCTCCTCTTTTCACTGAGGAGTAGTGCGTTTTGTAAAATTCATTCATCGCTTCAATTACGCAAAGAGGTTTTTGCGTAGTTGCTGCGGAATCCAGAAACGCTAGAGTTTGGGACAGCGCAGGGAATTGAGAACGAATCATCTTCCGGCAGCTTTTGCCTTATCACCGTACTTTTTGATCAGCTCTTCTTGAATGCCACGTGGCACCGGAGAATACTTTGCAAATTCCATTGTGAATTCAGCTTTACCCTGCGTCATTGAACGCAAGTCCGTAGCATAGCCGAACATTTCGGAAAGCGGAACTTCAGCAGTTATGGTTGTGTAAAGCTGTTCCTCTGCGGTGGCTTGAATTGTGCCACGACGCTGAGAAAGATTGCCCACAACGCTGCCTTGGAATTCGGTTGGAGTTTGAACTTCAACTTTCATTATCGGTTCAAGAACCTGAGCACCTGCCTTTTGGAAAGCCTCACGGAATGCCATGCGTGCGCAAATCTGGAAAGCCATATCGGAAGAGTCAACCGGGTGGAATGCGCCGTCTTTTACTTCCATCTCAATGCCCACAACAGGGAAGCCAATCAAAGAACCGGCTTCCATGCAACTTCTGAAACCTTTGTCGCAGCTCGGAATGAATTCCTTTGGAATGCGGCCGCCAACAACAGTGCTTACAAAAGCATAAATGTTTTCCATATCGGCTTCAACAGCCATCGGGCGCATTTCGCCCATAATTTTTGCGAACTGACCTGAACCACCTGTCTGCTTTTTGTGGGTGTATTCAAAAGAAGCCGGTCTTGTGATTGTTTCACGATATGCAACCTGCGGAGCACCGGTTTGAACTTCTACTTTATATTCACGCCTCATGCGCTCAACATAAACATCGAGATGCAATTCGCCCATTCCTTTGATAATTGTTTGCCCTGATTCTTTATCCACATAAACCTGGAAAGTTGGATCTTCTTTTGTGAAGCGGTTCAAGGCTTTTGAAAGATTAGCTTCTGCATCTCTATTCTTCGGTTCAATAACAAGTTCAATAACAGGGTTAGGAACGTGCATGGATGTCATGTTCATGCGAAGTTCGCCGCTTGTAAAAGTTGTACCAGTTGCGCAATCAATGCCGAACAGAGCTACTATGTCTCCGGCTCCGGCTTCGGTTATGTCTTCCATGTTGTCTGCGTGCATGCGAACCAAGCGGCCCACATTCACTTTTTTGCCTGTGCTCATATTGACTATGGTGAGACCCTTTTTGATTAAACCCTGATAAACACGAATATATGTGAGCTGGCCATAGCGGTCATCGGTTAATTTGAATGCGTAGCAGACGAGCGGTTTTTCGTCTTTGCTTTCCATTTCGGTTGCTTCTTCTTCTTTGTCCAGATTCAAAGCGATGTTCTTAACTTCGGTTGGATTCGGGAGGTAATCCGTTACGCCATCGAGGAGTTTTTGAATGCCGGTGTTTTTATAAGCGCTGCCCAAGAAAACCGGCGTGATTTTGAGATCAATTGTAGCCTGGCGAATTGTTTTTTTGATCAACTCTTCCGGAACGTCTTTGCCTTCAAGCGCAAGCTCCATTATCTCATCGCTGAAATTAGATATTGTATCTATTAAATTGCGGCGATATTCCTCAGCCTGTTCTTTAAGGTCTGCGGGAATATCAATTTCTTTTATATCCTGACCATTTTGGCCTTCAAAGAGAAAGCCTTTCATTTTTACAAGATCAACAATGCCTTTTAATTTATCTTCAAGCCCTATGGGAATTTGCAGCATCACAGAAACGTGGTTGAGCTTTTCGCGGAGCTGGGTAGCCACACGGAAAGGGTTTGCGCCGGCACGGTCGCATTTGTTCACAAAAGCTATGCGAGGAACATTGTAGCGGCGCATTTGCCTGTCCACTGTTATGGACTGGGACTGCACGCCGGCAACGCCGCAAAGCACAAGAATTGCGCCGTCTAACACTCTTAGGGAGCGTTCCACTTCAATTGTGAAATCTACGTGGCCCGGGGTATCGATAATGTTTATGGTGGTATCGTTCCAAGTTGCGTAAGTTGCGGCAGACTGTATTGTGATGCCACGTTCACGTTCCAATTCCATTGAATCCATGGTTGCGCCCACGCCGTCTTTGCCACGAACCTCGTGTACGGCGTGAATACGCTTTGTGTAGAACAGAATACGTTCTGTCAAAGTTGTTTTTCCGGAGTCTATGTGTGCGGAGATTCCGATATTGCGATGCGATGCGATGTTTTTCATAAGGTATGTAAATATAGTAAAAAAAAGCCTTAGTGTCAAGTGTCCCAAGAGGAACTATCGGCGATCATTGCGCAAATGAATTTATCGCTTTTGACAGACGTTCCGCCAATTCTTCCTGACCTTTATCCGAGGCTAGGAGAGCCGCATCTGTCGGGTTGGTTATGAAACCAAGCTCTGCCAGCACTGCCGGCATAAAGGCTCCTACCAAAACCATAAAACCGGCCTGGCCTGCGCCCGTGCCCAGCTTTCTTATGGAACCACCATCAAAAGATTCCACCAAATGGCCCGCTAACAATGCGCTCTTCTCTGCGTAAAGAGCAAGCTGATTGTCCAGGATTATCCACTCTGCCGGAGAAATCTCGGTTTTGCGTTTTTTGTCGGTTTCAAGCGCTACCACCTGGTTTTCCCGGCGAGCTATGGCGTTGTCCTCTTCGGAGCCACCCGCCCGCAAAATGTAAAACTTGAAGCCGTTGACAATAGGCTGCCTCTCCTTTACGGCTATGGCATCGCAATGCAGGCTCAAAAACAAATCGCCGCCCCAGTCGCTCGCCATTTTAGGGCGCTTCTCCAGTTCAACAAACTCGTCCTTGCTTCTTGTCATCTTTACCGTGAAACCCTTGTCTTCCAGCTTTTGCTTTAATTTGAGGCCAACTTTCAGCACAATATCTTTTTCTTGAACGCCGTTGACACCTATGGCCCCCGGGTCTTTGCCGCCATGGCCGGGGTCAAGCACTATGGTTTTGATTTTTTTGCCGCCTGCGCTGGGGATAGGGGTTGTTTCAGCTTTTGGGGACGGCTTTTTTCTCAGCACTATTTGAAGGGTTTTTCCGCCGTCTTTTTTTAATAGTTCGGGTGCCTCAATGTTGTCCCTCAATGTGAACGTAAATTGCGAGCTCTGCGCTTCTTGAACCGAAATTACCCGAGCTATAAGCGAAGATTTTTTTGCCAAATCCAAAAACATGGTGCTATCCATGACTGCGCCGGTTATGCGCAAAATGTAATTCGGGTGGGCATAAAGATGTTCCGCCTTAAATGGCTTTGAAAGCTTCAATTCAATCACTTCGCCGTTGCCCCTAGCTTCCACATTCACGTTCCATATATCTTTAAGAGGCCCGGTCATTCGCTCAAACACCCGCATAGCAGACGGATGTGGCAGCCAAAACGATTTTTTCCCATTTAAATTGCCAAGCACTGGCACGGGCATTAAAAAAACAGTATCTTTTGCGTTTACCCACCGATTCTCTAAAACCCAAGACGAGCTTCCTATCTGTAAAATTCCGGCCTCGCTATGCCACGTCATGGGTAATTTCATCTTTTTTCCCAAATCTATGCCATCAACATAAGAAATACTGTCTTTTGTTTCAATCAGCAAATCAGCAGGGATCTCCTGTGCAAAAGCCGAAACCAAACAAAGAAAAAAAGGCAGGATTTTTTTAAGCATAAAGGGGTAATTTAGGAAATATCTCTGATCACTTGCCAATATATGCTATGTTCCTCTTTTAATACCCTATTTGCCAAACTCTCCGGGGTATCGCTTGGCAAAACCGGAACTGCGACTTGGGCTATGATTTTGCCGGAGTCGTAGTCTTTGTTTACATAATGCACGGTTACGCCCGTGATTTTCACGCCCGCTTCGATTACTTTTTCGTGGACGTGAATTCCGTAGCATCCTTTGCCGCCAAAAGATGGTAAAAGCGAAGGGTGAATGTTTATTATTCTGTTTTCAAAGACATCAAAAATATTTTCGGGCAGTTTGCGCATATATCCCGACATCACAACCAAATCGGGATTGTCGCTTTGCAAAATTGAGAGCAGGCAATCGTCGTCAATTAAGCGAACCGGCACTCCATATTTTTCGGCAATTTCCGCAGATTTACTGCCTTTCGTAGTTACAAGGCTTATGCACTCGGCGTTGAGTTCCTTTGTCTCAACACGCCGCATTATTGCATCAAAATTGCTACCCCTTCCGCCGGAAAGCATGGAAAATCTGAGCTTAGACATGCGTTTCGCCGTATCCAAGTTCCGTTCCGTAAAAAGCATATTCCTCACCTCTGATGCGTTGTCCTGCAAAAAATCTCTCAGCATGTCCTGGTGCATGCAGTCATCTATGGACTTCTCATGCTCTCGAACAAAATATAGAAAACGTCTGAACCGGAATTCACAGAATTATCAGAATTACCGGAATTTGATAATTTTTTAACTTTTTTTTGCATTTTTTTCAAAAAAAATCTTTTGAAATGCGTCTAAGTAGTACGGACAAAAAATAGGAGGTCTGTATTATGGCTAATGAAGGCGTTGTTGCAAAAACTAAAAAGTTGCTCTCAATGGAAGAGGCTAAAGCTAATATATCTGAGGATATGAAGAAAAGACTTGGGGAAATATGGGATAAGGGATTGCTTATAGCAAATAAAGTTGAGGTGAACTGTCTCGGAAAAAAAGTATATTAAGTTAAGCGACAGATGAATTGTTACTCACAAATATAGAATCTTTTTCCTCCGGCGTCAAGTAGTTATTTG
>JGI24695J34938_10000852_pt1 | contig 28276 bp, 28 predicted proteins | sample TergutCo191P3_FD_34938 | JGI IMG/M metagenome (IMG submission 34938)
AGAGCGTTTCCGCCGTAACCTGAGCCGTAAGACCAGATTTCGTATGTGTCGGGGAAGTGGCTGATAAATTTCTTGTTAACGTCCGGTTCGCAAGGCCAGCCTGTGTCTTTCTCGCCGGGTCCCAGCGGCTTCGCGATTGAATGGAGACAAGGTACGTAGAAACCGTCTTTACCCAGAACATCCAAAACTTTTGAGCCGACGCGGGTCATAATGTGCATATTAAAAACTACATACGGGCTGTCCGTTATCTCAACGCCGATCTTGGCGATATCAGAGCCGACAGGTCCCATCGAGAACGGGATAACGTACATTGTGCGGCCTTTCATACAGCCTTTGTACTGCGCTCTCATATCATCTTTTAATTTGACAGGATCGGTCCAGTTATTTGTCGGTCCCGCGTCGTCTTTGTTTTTGCTCGCGATAAAGGTACGGCTTTCGGCTCTCGCTACATCCGAAGGATCGGATCTGAACCAGTAACAGCCCGGTCTTTTCTCAGCGTTTAACTTGACGCCAAGACCAGCGTCTACCATAATTTTCAGCATGTTTTCATATTCATTTTTGCTGCCGTCGCAGACCACGACCGAATCGGGGGTCATCAACGCCTTTGCCTCTTCTATCCATTTCTTGAGGCCGTCATGTTTGAGTTCACTTAAGTTCATGTTTAACTCCTGTTTATTATTAGATCTTCTAATTATTTCTTTTATACACTGAAAAACCATAAAAATCAAGTTAATTAAATTTAAGCTTTTCCAAAATTGTAATAATAAAATTAATACAAAACTGCCAATACAGCGCGCGCGGAAAGCCCCGGCAGCTAAGATAGCGGGAATTTATACAAATGTTTTGTGACGAGTCCGATGCTTCGAACATATAGTTATGCCTTATATTTAATTAAAAATTTATGTATTATTTTTTATAACATCGGACTTGATGACACGACCAATGCAAAAGCAGCTATAGACGCTGCCGAAGCTTCCCGCCCATGCCGTATTGGAAATTTATTTATAAATTATCTTTTATTGTTTTGGAACAGCCTCTTTTAAAGATTATTTTATACAAGAGTTTTGAAACTGCTTCCATTAATACACTAAATTTCACGATTTTTACATAACTCTTCCCTAAGATGTTAAAATATCGTATATTTTACGTATGGATGACAGAAGAAAAAGGATTGACGACCTTATAAAAAACAGTCAGGAAACCCGTTCTTCTCTCGATACCCTACTGGAAAACTTTGGAGAAACCCTTTATTTCCGGACAAAGGAAATGCAGACAAATTTTGAGGATATAAATCAATACAATATATATAAACAAAATATTTTAGATTCAAACGTAAACATCGGAAAAATCGAAGAAAAGAACAGGCGTTTTAAGGAGCTTGAAGAAGCCATAGAAGCGAAAGAACAGCAGGAAAAAGAACGCGCGAAAGAAATGGCTGTTGTTTACCGCAAGCTTGGAAAAGCGCTTCTCGAGAACAGCGCTTATAATGATTACACGTCTCTTTTTAAAGAGCAAGCGGACGCGTTAACCACGAAACTTGAATCGCTTGAAACTCGTATCGGCGAGTTAGAAAACAAAGAAGGCGGCAATGTTTTTACATGGATAGGAAAAAGCGCCCAAGGGCTTGTTCTAAAAACATTTTTGTCAAAGACGCAGGAAAGTCAGGAACAGCTTTATTACAATGTTGGGGAGCGATTTCAAGGCCGCGATTCATCCGAAGGAAGCGATGATGTGTCGATAACCCGCCATGAAGTTGATTCTCTGAGAAACATTTCACGCGCCGCTACGGATGAGCTTTCGGCGTTAAAAGACGAGAGGCGGATAATTACAGCTTCTTTTGGCATCGACGGAAACCCGTCAAAACAAATTCAATCAATTAAAAGCGGCATAACTCAAATTAATGAAGCTTTGTCAAATTTATACAGAAAATTCGGCGCGCAAACATCGGGCATCGACGAAGACATTACGCCTGAGCGAAAATATTTTATAGATACAATTGTAACAGCGCAGGATGGGGAAATCATTTCAAGGGCGGTAAGGCTTAATCAGTCTATTACAGATAACGAAAACGCGATCACGAAACTGCGCGCGTCTTTAGCTATCGATGATGAAAAAAATAAAATAGAAAAATATAAAAGATCGATGGAAGATAAAAAAAATAAAATCTCCGATCTTCAAAGGCAAATTGCCGATTTAGATGAAAATGTCCGCGACTGCGAAAAATATATACAGGAACTTGACAAACAATTATGATAAAGCCATTTGCCGCGAAAACGCGCCGCGGTTAAAATTTAATTACTGAATAGGAAATATTATGCCGGCGAAGAAACCTGTAAAAAAAACCAAGACAAAGATACCTGCCGCCAGAAAGGCTCAGAGAGCGAAGCCCGCGGCTAAAACAAAAACTGTTAAAGCCAAAACCGCGAAAAAAAGCGCGGCAAAAACCAAAACAGTAAATGCGAAAGCTGTGGCGTCAAAAGCCGCGGAACCTGTAAAAACCCCGGCGTCTTCAAAAACTCCTGTCTATGATGAATCAAAAATAAAAACGCTTTCTTCGCTTGAGCATATCAGGCTGCGTACCGGCATGTATATCGGCAGGCTTGGCGACGGCTCAAATCCCGACGACGGCATTTATGTGCTGTTAAAAGAAATTGTTGATAATGGCATCGATGAATTTATTATGGGTAACGGCAAGCTTATCGAAACCCAGATTAAAGATATTGATAAACCCGGAAAAGCGGTAGTAAAGGTGCGCGATTACGGAAGAGGCATTCCGCTTGGAAAACTTGTTGACTGCGTTTCGATAATTAATACAGGCGCGAAATACAACGATGATGTTTTTCAATTTTCTGTCGGTCTTAACGGCGTCGGGACAAAAGCCGTTAACGCGCTTTCGGTTTATTTCAGAGTGGTGGCTGTCCGGGGCGGCGAGTTCGCGGAAGCGATTTTTGAAAGAGGCAAATTAAAAAGCGACCGCAAAGGAAAATTAAAAGAAAACCAAAAAGACGGAACACTAGTTGAGTTTATTCCGGATCCTGAAATTTTTAAAGATTATGTTTTTAATCCAGAATTCGTAGAAAAACGCGCGCAAAATTACGCTTATTTGAACGCGGGTCTATCCCTTACATTTAACGGCAAAAAATTTATGTCATCGCGCGGTTTATATGACTTATTAACGGAAGAAACAGGCGATGAAGGATTATATCCTCTTGGCTACTATAAAGGCAAACATTCACCTAACGGTCAGCTGGAAATCGCCTTTACCCACACCAACAACTACGGCGAGGAATATTTTTCGTTTGTAAACGGCCAGTACACTTCGGACGGCGGAACCCATCTTTCGGCGTTTAAGGAAGGTTTTTTAAAGGGGATTCAAACATTTTACAAAAAGGACTACCGATCCGAGGATGTGCGTGAAGGAACAATAGCGGCTGTAGCCATTAAATTAAAAAGCCCTGTTTTTGAAAGTCAGACAAAAAACAAACTTGGAAACTCCGACATCCGGGCGTGGGTTGTTCAGGAAGCGCGTAACGCTGTGGAAGACTGGCTTCATAAAAACCCTGAAGCGGGAAAAAAACTTGAGCAAAAAATAATCGCTAATGAATCGCTTCGAACGGAACTTAACGCGGTAAAAAAGGAAGCGCGCGAAGCGGCGAAAAAAATAGCGCTAAAAATCCCAAAACTTAAGGACTGCAAATACCATCTAGAAGACGGAGAAGAAGGAGACGCGTCAACAATTTTTATAACAGAAGGAGACTCAGCCGCCGGCTCTATTGTATCAAGCCGCGATGTAATGACTCAGGCGATTTTCGCGCTCCGCGGCAAAGTGGAAAATGTTTTCGGCAAAAAACGCGCCGCCATATATAAAAACGAAGAGCTTTTTAACATGATGATGGCGCTTGGTATCGACAATGATATTGAGGGGCTGCGTTACGCGAAAATCGTAATCGCGACAGACGCCGACTTTGACGGATTTCATATCCGCAATCTTTTATTGACATTCTTCCTTTCCTATTTTGAAGAGCTTATAACAGCGGGACATGTTTATATTCTGGAAACGCCTTTGTTCCGCGTGCGGACAAAAAAGGAAACCCGCTATTGTTACTCGGAAAAAGAACGCGATAACGCTTCCGCGGCGCTCGGCGCGCAGAGCGAGATAACGCGCTTTAAAGGGTTAGGTGAAATCAGTCCTAAAGAGTTTGGTCAGTTTATAGGAGATGACATGCGCTTAGTGCCAGTTTCTGTAAACACATTAAAGCAGGTCCCGCAGGTTTTAAATTTCTACATGGGGAAAAACACTCCCGAGCGCCGCGAATACATTATGAAAAACCTGATAGAGGACGCCGGCTAAAATCATCTTTGATGGTTATTATATTTTATGTACATGAGGAAAAATGAAAGCTCCTTTTATCCCTGATTTGGGAATTATATACCCCGAAAAACCGGACGCCCGCATGGTTGAACTAGTTGAAGTCCGCGAAATAAATATAGACGAAAATTATCCGTTTCTTGATAAATCATTTAAGTTTAAGTTTGTAAATCTTCTTTTGTATCTTGGAATATACACAGCCGCGTTTTTTTTATGCGTTACGCTATATGGAATAAAAATTGAAGGAAGAAAAAATCTTTGGAAGCACAGAAAAATATTAAAAAACGGAGCGATGACAGTATCCAACCATATGCACCGCTGGGATTTTATTTTTGTCGCGCTGGCTGTCCGCTTCCGCAGATTATTTTTCCCCGCGTTTAAGGATAATCTAAAAGGACCAGACGCCGGCTGGATCAGGCACGCGGGCGGGATTCCGGTTCCCGATGATATAAGAGCGATGAGGGCGTTTAACAGCGCCTTTGATGAAATCAACAAAAAGAAAATCTGGATACACGCGTTCCCTGAAAGCGCGCGTTTTAATTATTTTGTTCCGATAAGACCTTTTAAAAAAGGCGTATTTACAATGGCGCATCGCTATAACCTTCCAATAATTCCTGTCGCGATGTCTTACAGAAAAGCGGGTTTTCCGTTTACATTATTAAATAAAATCCGCGTAAAAAAAGGCGGAAAGGAACTTCCTCTTATTACCATTCGCGTCGGGGAACCGATTTTTTTTGATAAAAATCTTGGCAGAAAAGAATCAGTGCAGAAAATAAGAAAAGAATGTCATGATGAAGTTACGCGCCTCGCTGGAATCACTGATAATCCGTATCCGGCGCAAGGCGACTAACTGCCGGCAAAGCGAAAAATTTTATTTACTTCGCGCGCGTATAATAATCAATCTTGTAATTAATTGTCGGGCAACCCGGATTTGAACCGGGGACCCCAAGTCCCCCAGACTTGTACGCTAAACCAACTGCGCTATTGCCCGTATTTTCTATATTAATAAAAAATATTATGAGTGTAAAGGCTTATAGATTTCCGGCTATCGCGCCTTTAAAACCGATTTATCGTAATCTCGCGGCGGAATAAAACCTAAAAGCTCTATACATGTCGCGGCTAAAGAGCTAATTCCAAGCCCTTCGTTTAAGCAGTTATCTTTCGGCTCACTTTGATATTCGCCTTGATACTGCGGATCATAAACAACGCAGGGAACAGGATTTAAACTGTGGCTTGTCTTTGTAATCGGACTTCCGTCCGGTTTTTTCAAAACTTCTCCTGTATCTTTTTTATGTTCATACATATCATCGCTGTTGCCGTGATCGGCTGTTATAACCATAATGGCTCCAGCGTCCTCAACCGCTTTTTTTAATCTGCCAAGCTGAACATCCATTCCTTCCATTGACTGAATTACCGCGTTGTATACTCCGGTGTGCCCGACCATGTCGCCGTTAGGATAATTAAGCCTGATAAAATCGTATTTGCCGCTAGAAATCGCGTCAACTACTTTATCTGTAATTTCCGCGCACTTCATTAGGGGTTTCTGCTCAAACGGAATAACATCGCTTTTTATCTCGACATAATCCTCAAGTTTATCATCGAATTTTCCTGTGCGGTTTCCATTAAAAAAATAAGTGACATGACCGTACTTCTGCGTTTCAGAAATTGCCAGCGTTCTTACTCCGCTTGCCGCGAGATATTCGCCCATTGTATGATCGATTGACGGCGGGTTTACAAGATAGCGCTTTGGCACGCGCAAATCGCCGTCGTATTCCATCATGCCGGCGTAACAAACATTCGGGCGGTTAATGCGGTCAAATTTGTTAAAGTCGTCTTCTTCAAACGCCGCGGTTATTTCAAGCGCCCGATCGCCCCGGAAGTTAAAATAAATTACTGAGTCTCCGTCTTCGATTGTTCCGATTGGCTCATCATTTTCTGTTATAACAAATTCTTTTAAATCCTGATCGATAACATTCGGGTTTTCCCTTCGCATTGTTTCGACCGCCTCGCGCGCTGAGGAAAAATTGCGGGCGATTCCAAGCACATGCGTCTGCCAGCCGCGATCTACCATTGACCAGTCCGCGCCGTATCGATCCATTGTGATCCACATGCGCCCTCCTCCTGAACCAATCCTCGCGTCAAAACTTCCGCCGTTAAGGCTTTTTAGGAATTCTTCAAAAGAATCGATATATTTAAGAGCGCTTGTTTTTTCAACATCGCGTCCGTCAAAAAGCGCGTGTATCCGGACCCTTTTAACATTTTCTTTTTTAGCCTGAATAATCATCGCTTTTAAATGATCAAGATGACTGTGCACATTACCGTCAGAAAAAAGCCCGATAAAATGCAGCGTCGGCGCTCTTCCATTTTGGGTTTTGTTTTGTAAATTACCGGTAATTTCCTTCCACGCCGCGCCAGTAAACATCGCGCCTGTTTCCAGAGACTTTGAGACTAAAGCCGCGCCCTGACTGAAAACGCGCCCGCACCCCATAGCGTTGTGACCGACTTCGCTGTTGCCCATATCATCATCTGAAGGAAGTCCTACAGCGGTTCCGTGCGCTTTTAATTTTGTATGAGGATTTTTATTTGTAAGATCGTTAAGGTTATCCATTTTTGAAGCAGCGACAGCGTCGCCTTCTTTATATTTTCCGTAGCCTACTCCGTCCATAATAACCAGTACAACAGGACCTTTCCGGCTTTTCCACGCTGGATTTTTATCTAACGCATTCATAATTTCTCCTTTTAATGACAAAATTATAACATAGAAAATAATTTTCGCAATGATTTATATATAAATTTCTACCGGCGTTGATATTTTTTTTTCAGCGAATACGCTTTGTAAAGATCGCGCGCGGTCTTCCAAATATTTTTGAGGAAGTTCTGACGCGAGAGGATCTTCGGGCGCGGGACGGGCTTTTCCATAAATCTGTACCTTGCGGATACCCCGGGCGCGGTCTTCTCCTTCATCGCAGGATTCATTATTTTCAGCTAACTCAAGGATAAAATTTTCCCATGCTATATTTTCTTCGTTTGAAGGCGGCTTGCCGTTTATCGCGCATAGCATTGTCTGAACTGTTACAGGAGAACAAAAAATAAATTGTTTTATTTTTTCTTTTAGTTTTTCATGAGAAATTAATGAGCGATTCATTTTATGATACCATTCTGATGTTCCAGCGTCAATTTTTAGCCAGATATTTACAGAAGGATTCGCGGCTGTTTCCGTTAACAGCGAATAAATCCTCTCATGCAATAATCCTGTGCCGTTGGTTATGATAATAAGCCGCGATAATGAAGCGAGTTCTGTCCGTATGCTCTCAGCGGATTTTAAAGCGCCGCTAAAAAACGGCGATAATGTCGGCTCTCCGTTTCCAGAAAAACAAATATCTTTAATCTCAATATTTTTTTCAAGCGCGCCTTTTACCGCCGCGCGAAGATCGTCTTCCATCCGGCTTACGGAAAATTCCTCGTTAGGTGAAAACGGAAACACTTCGCAGTACGGGCAGTTAAACGCGCAGCTTTTTTTATCAGGAAAAAGATTAATGCCTATGGATAATCCTTTGGAACGGCGCGAAAACACAGGGTAAATTAAAACGCCGTTTTCTCTTTCGCGGTGGTTTTTTACGGAATTAATTTTTATCGCCATAATTTAGTGTAAATTAATAATGAAAAATATGCTATTCTTGATAATGCGGGAAAAAACAGCTTTACAGGCGCGGATGCTAAATAATCGTTTGCAAAAACGTTATAAACATCTAAAAAAATGGGCGCTTCGGGGGAACATAGGAGCTTTCAGGCTCTATGATCGCGATATTCCCGAAATCCCGCTTGTTTTGGATTTTTACCAAGACATGATCTCGCCCAGCGAAAGCGCTCTTTGCGGCTCTCTTTACAAACGTCCGTATGAAAAAGATCAAAACGAGGAAGAGCTTTGGCTTTTAGCGATGAAAGAAAGCTCTGCTGTCGCGCTTGGAATAAAACCAGAAAATATATTTATAAAACTCCGTCAAAAACAAAAAGATCTGTCTCAATATGAAAAACTGGGAAACATCTGTTATGAGAAAACAATTAAAGAGGGAAATCTTCTTTTTAAAGTAAACCTTTCTGATTATCTTGATACCGGCCTTTTTCCTGACAGGAGGATGTTACGCGACATAATACGAAATGAATCCGGCGGCAAAAAAGTTTTAAATTTATTTTCATATACCGGGACTTTTTCCGTATACGCCGCGTCCGGAGGCGCGGTTTCAACAGATTCTGTCGATCTTTCAAATACTTATTTAAACTGGGCGCGGGAAAATTTTTCGTTGAATGGATTTGTCTCTGATTTAATGAAAAAGATTGCGGCCACGAACCGCACGAACAGTTCCGAACAAATGAATAAGATAGAAAAAAGCGCGCATAGATTAATCAAGGCTGATGTGATTGAATTTATTAATATCGCGTTACAAGAGAAAAGGCGATGGGATATAATTATTATTGATCCGCCGGCTTTTTCCAATTCAAAAAAAATGTCAGATAACTTTGATTTAAACCGTGATTTGGAAATATTACTATGTAAATGTTTAAAGCTGCTCGCGCCAAGCGGAAAAATATTCGCGAGCGTTAACCTAAAACGTAAATCTCAGTCAGCGCGCGAAATGGAGGACAGCCTGCGCGGCAGCGGCGTATCAGCGGATGTGAAAGTAACTGACATAAGCGCGAGGGTTACAGATAAAGATTTTATGGATAAGAAGACGCCAAAGACTTTTTTAATTGAGCGTATATAAATAAGAAGGTTCTCGCGAAGCCGCAAAGCCGCTTATTAATCGAGTTTTACTTTCACAATTCAATTTCCTGCCCGGCTTCAATTATCAGCCTGTTGGGAGCGTTAAAGCTTTCAGCCGCGTCCTTGTCAAACAGAGAACCAGGTTTTGTGTGCATTGGAACATTATTTTTCGCGCCAATAATTACAGCGCACTCTGCCGCTTCCCGCAAGTTCATGTTATAAACGCCGTCGCACGGAAGCAGCGCGTAATCCAGCTCCAAAGCGGCGAATGAATTCATCTGTTCCGTTCTGGATGTATCCCCCGCGTGATACAATTTGATGCCGTCAATAGTGATTATATAGCCGACACATTCAGCGGGATTATGATTTTTATTTTCCGCGCGGACGGCTTCAATTAAAATTCCGTTAATATTAAACGAATTATGTTTTCCTCCTTCCAGCGCTTCCACATTGGTAATTATACGGCAATCTTCTTTTCGCGTAACAAGCTTGATTTGATTGTGATCTCCGTGTTGATGCGTAACAAGAATTATGTCGGCTGGCAGATTATATCCTTCGCCAGCGTAAGGATCGATATAGATAACAGCGCCGTTTTTCGCGGTAAGCCTGAAACTCGCGTGTCCCTGATACAAAAGCAGCGTATTGTTTTTCACTTCTTCCGGCGCCTCTTTATTTACTGTTTTCGCGCTGCTACACCCGGTAATTGCCATAACAGCTAACACAGAAACAAAAAAAACAAACTTTTCATAACAACCATAATGTATTAACAAAACATCTTGGCGCTTACTACTCTTTAATATTGTATTTCTTCCTGAACCTTTCAATGCGGCCGGCGGTGTCTACAAGTTTTTGCTTGCCGGTAAAGAACGGGTGGCAGGATGAACAAATTTCTACCTTTATATCCCTGGTGGTGGAACGCGTTTCAATTACGTTTCCGCAGGCGCAGGTTATTTTTGTCATTTCGTACTTGGGATGAATTCCGTTTCTCATTATAATCCTCCAAAAATTGCCCAACTCCGCGTCAATTTGATCGGTTTAAGGGCTTTAATCCATTCCGCCGGTTCCGGTGTTCATGGATCGCAGGAACGCTTCATTATTCTTGCTTTTTTTCATTCTGTCAACCAGCAGTTCGATGATTTCGATATCGTCCATTGGGTTGATGACTTTGCGTAAAATCCAGATTCGCTGAAGTTCGTCGTCGGCAAGGAGAAGTTCTTCCTTTCTTGTGCCGGATTTCTTGATATTGATCGCCGGATACAGGCGGCGGTCGGAAATGCGCCTGTCAAGGTTGATTTCCATGTTGCCAGTGCCTTTGAACTCTTCAAAGATTACCTCGTCCATGCGGCTGCCAGTTTCCACAAGCGCGGTGGAAATAATCGTAAGGCTTCCGCCTTCCTCGATATTGCGCGCGGCGCCGAAGAATCTTTTTGGCTTATGAAGCGCGTTTGAATCAACGCCGCCTGACAGGATTTTTCCCGATGTCGGAACGGTTTGGTTATAGGCGCGCGCGAGCCTTGTGATCGAATCTAAAAGAATCACAACGTCTCTTTTATGCTCGACAAGGCGCTTTGCTTTTTCTAAAACCATCTCCGTAACCTGAACATGGCGGGTCGCCTGTTCGTCAAAAGTTGACGAAATTACTTCCGCGCGGACAGTGCGCTCCATGTCCGTTACTTCTTCGGGGCGCTCGTCAATCAAAAGGACAATCAAATAAACCTCAGGATGATTTTTGGTGATAGCGTTCGCGATTTTCTGCATCATGATGGTTTTACCTGTTCTTGGAGGCGCGACAATCAGCGAGCGCTGGCCTTTGCCGATGGGGCAGAAAAGATTAATGATTCTTTCGCTTACGCCCTCTGTCGATGTTTCAAGATCGAGTTTGCGGTTCGGATATAAAGGCGTTAGGTTGTCAAACGGGATGCGGTTTTGAGCGACAGTAGGATCGTCGTAATTTACGGTCTCAACGCGCAGCATAGCGAAAAATCGCTCTCCTTCTTTCGGGCTTCGTATCTGTCCGTAAACCGTGTCGCCAGTTTTAAGCGCGAAAAGGCGTATCTGACTTGGGCTTATATAAATATCATCAGGACCGGGAAGATATGAATTTTGCGGGCTTCGCAGAAAACCATAACTGTCAGGAAGAATCTCAAGCGAGCCGTAAGCGTATATAATTCCGCCCCTTTCCGTGTGCGCTTTTAAAAGAGCGAAAACAATTTCCTGCTTTTTTAAAATTACCATGTCGTCATGGGTGATGTTATAACATGTCGCGAGTTCCCTTAAATCTTTCATGTTAAGCCTGATAAGCTCGTTAATTGTAAGGCGCGGCTTGCTGTTGTCCTGATCCTGACGCGGTATTGGTTTCCCGTAAAGGTCAGGCATGGACGGAAGTTTTGGGATAGCAGGCAGTTCCTGATCATTATGATGATTGTTATCCGATCCGCGCGGCGCGGCGCCGTTATCGCCGTTTGTCCTTTCGTTCCTTTTTCCGCGAACGACTACCCTGCCCGTGTTTTCAGATTTCGCGTTTTCTGATTCCGGATTGTGCGGCGCGTCCGGTTCTTCGGAACCCGCGCTCTCGTTTTCTATTGAAGGTCTTCTGCCTTTTTTAACTATTGCCATTTTAACCGCCTATGGAGCTCCGGCAAGACCGGAACATGACTGGATTTGATTTTTTTATTATTTTCTCAACATGATCTGAATGGATGCTTTTAATATACCAGTTTTCTATTTTAGTGTCAATATGATTTTAATCTAAAACCTGACGCTTGAACGCTGTAAATCCGCTTTAATTTCTTCCGCGGGACGATGGAAAATTTCCACATCTTTTTCTACATTGGTCATTTTGCATTTTCCTTCGAACAGAACGCCGTCCGCGATCCGAAGCCTCGCGGCGCTGACATCACCTTTAACTGTCGCGCCTGTCATCATATCAACCTTGTCCTGCGCGTGAACAGTCCCCGATATGCTGCCGAACACCGTAAGCGAACCTACCGTTATGTGATCTGCGTCGATAACCGCTTCTTTATCAACTATCAAATCTCCTGTAGCGTCGATTGTTCCCCTAAAAACGCCCTGAACGCGCAGAGTAGTCGCGAATTTTAAAAAACCTGTAAAACTTGTCGTCTTTCCAAGAATTACTATATCGGTTTTATCTTTCTTTTTTCCTTCCCGCTTAGCCATTTTATGTTCTCCCGAATTCCTTTTCATATTAGGACGCGTTTAAATTTCCGTCCTGATGCAGGAATTTTCGTATATGGCTTTCTAAAACCGAAAGGCCAATTTCATCTTTTTTAAGATTATCCCATTCATTTATCGTTTTTTCTATCCTCGCGTCAAGAGCCGCTATGTGTTTTCTTACGGAAAAGATTTTTTCGTTAACAGGTTTTACCAAAGATATAAGCGTTTCCCTGTTTAAATCCGCTTCGGCGGTATCATTAATATTCGCCATCGCCTTGTCAAGCGCGTCGATGCTTTCTATAAAAACAGAAAGATTTTCTTTTAAATCCTTGTTTAAATCCTCGGCGAGCGCGAGACGCGTTTCCCTCATTTTAATTTGATCGAATAACGCTCTGTTACGCAAAACCGCGTTGATGCGCGCAAGCACTTCGGTAAAGTTGAAAGGTTTTGTTATATAATCGTCCGCGCCGGCTTCAAAGCCCGCGACTTTATCTTTTACATCATCAAGCGCGGACAGCATTATAATGGAAATGTTTTTCAGGTTCGGATCGTTTTTTAATACTTTCGCGATTTCGCGCCCTGTCATGTTGGGCATGATGTTGTCAAGGATTATCAAATCAGGAAGGAATTTTTTTACTTTATCGATGACTTCCCCGCCGTCATCGCATTTCTCAACAACAAAACCAAGTTTGGACAGCATTACCTCGAAGAAGTCAAGATTGATGGTTTCGTCATCGGCGATTAGTATCTTTTTTTGCGTATTCATGACATGTCCTTTCAATATTTTGTTTTTTGTTTTCTTATTATATATAAAACAACGCCGGATATCAATAACGTAACGGAAGCTATAACGAAAAATAACGCGAGATAATCGCCGTAAGCTGTGTAAATAGTGATCTTTTTTAATTCAAACGCGGTAAACTGATCTGTTACAAGAGGGACTCTGGCGCTAAGATAATTTTCTTTAAACGGTTCGGATTCAGCTGTAACCCTGCCGTTTGGATCAATCGCCGCGGTTTGGCCGGAAGCTGTAGAGCGCACCATAGGTCTGTAATTTTCCACTGCCCTGAAGACTGCCATAGCGAGGTGTTGATTCTGCGCGGGAAGGCTTTCTGACCACGCGTCATTGGAAATATTTACAATTACATCAGCGCCGGCTAAAACAAATTCTCTGGAAATATACCCGAATGTATCCTCAAAACAAATCGGCGCGGAAAAATTAAATCCAGGCCCATTAAATACGGTCGCTTCCGTTCCTTTTTCCCAGAAATGAGTGTCCGCGTCCAATAACATTTGATGAACCCGCGGAAACTGCTTTTGATACGGGAAATGCTCCGTAAAGGGAACAAGATGGAGTTTTCTGTATATTTGAGTATTTACGCCTCTTTCAAAATACATCGCGGCGTTATAATCGATTATATGATTTTCTCTTTGATTCGGATTTAATACAGGATCGCGGCGGGCGTCATCATTGCCGATTAAAAAAGGTATGTCCTTAGATGACAAATATTCCAAAAGCTCTCTTACAAGCCTCCAGTAATTTTGATCCTCGCGGTAGGTTGTGTGCCAGTGGATTCTCGGGATAAACGCTGTTTCAGGCCAGACGACAAGCCGTGTTTCAGGATAAGAGGCGATCGCTTCATCGGAAAGACGGGTTAATTTTTCAAGGTCTTTACGGTACGCTTCATGAATGCCCCAATCTGTCGACGCTTTGGACGCTTCCCACGGGTCTGTATTATGCTGGATAAGCGCGATCCGCGTTTCCGGGTAAGATGAATAATCCTTCATATTGATAAACCCAAAAACCAGTGAGGCGACAAGCAAAGCCGCCCAAATAATTAATGGAATTTTATCACCGGATTTAATAACTGACATTATGTTGATACTCTTAGCAGCTTCGCGGGATGAATAACTATTTATCGCGGCGGCGAGCCAAAACGAAGGAAACGCTGTAAGCGCGGATACACCCCACACGCCGGTGACGCTCGCGATTTGAATTAACGGAATAAATTTCCATTGCGAGTAGCCTGTAACGCCGTAGGAGTAACCAAGAAATCCTGTTGTGCTCAAATATTCAAATGCGAGCCAGATCAGCCATTGAACAAGGTAAGCGCGTTTTCCATAAAAGATATCCGCCAGTTTTAAAAAGAAAAATGTCGCCGCGAGGAAGACAAGGTAAATACTGTAAACAATCAATCCCGCTAATGGGTGAAAAGCGCCAAGCCAGTAATTAAAAAGGCTGTAAGCGGCAAGCCCGTATACTGCTCCCCATCCGACAGACGCGATTAAATTACTCCGGCGGATAACGACAATAACCGGGATATAAGCGAACCACGCGAGAACAGGAAGACCGTGTTTGAATATCAAATTAGGAAAAGAAAGCGCGAAAAGAACCGAAGCCAATACAACTAAAGCAAGATGGATAAGAATATTTGTAAACCAGTAATTCTTCTTTAGCATATAAACCTTGAGCAATAATAGCACAAAAACTTTTGAGTATCTACAGCGATTCTTAAGACACGTTAATCGGCTTTTATTGACATTTATTAATAAAAATATTAATATCTCATTAAATTCTATATATCTACACTGCGATGAAGGAGATTTTCTTATAAAAACCTGTAATAAAACTGTTTCTGTTTTATTGTTTTTTTTCTTTTGTTTTTCAGCCGGTATAATCCAAGCTCAGGAAAAGATTTGGGATGAACCTTTGGACAAAGCAGACCTTTTGCTATTTTCCTCTCACTCTGACGATGAGCATCTTTTCTTTGCCGGAATTCTGCCTTATTGCGCCGCCAATGGGATAAAAGCGCAGGTAGTATACATGACAAACCACAATGATAATCCGCAGCGTAATACCGAATTGTTAAACGGTCTTTGGGCGGTAGGAATTAATAATTATCCTGTAATCTCGCGCTTTCCGGATTTATTTTCAGAATCGTTAGAGGAAGCTATCAGGGGTTTTAGGAACAGAGGTTTTTCAGAAGATGATTTTATAGAATTTTGCGCCGTAAATATCCGCAGATTTAAGCCGCAGGTGGTAATAGGGCACGATATCGCCGGAGAATACGGTCACGGCGCGCATATGCTGAGCGCTTTCGCGCTGATGAGAGCTGTTGAGCTCGCAGCCGATCCGGATTATCACAGCGAATCATTCGCTTTATACGGAGTTTGGGACACGCCGAAAATGTATCTTAATCAATGGAATGAACGGCGGATTCATTTGTCGTCAATTAACGAGCCTCTTCCATTTTTTGACGGAAAAACAGCTTTTCAAATGTCTCAATACGGATTCACATATCATCAGTCGCAGCACTGGACGTGGTTTTACAGATGGATTTACGGCACAGCCGACGCTCCTGTTACGCGCTCAACGCAAATAAGGCTTCATGAGCCGGGCAGATTCGGTCTTTACAGAACGCTTGTCGGCGATGATTCCCATGACGCGTCTCATTTTTTCGAGAATATTACGCTGATTAAAGATATTATCGAATTTCTGGATGAAGAAACCGAAGAACAGGCTATCGAAATCTATTACAGCGAGCCATATATTTTTTTAGAACCTGAAACCGCCGATACCAAAAAGGGTTTTTTACTATTTATTATTCCAGCTTTTATCATTATTATCGCGGCCGCGCTGTTTCTGATATTTTTCAGGAAAAAATCGAAGAGAGTCATTAAATGAGCCAAATAAGCGGAATATCTGTTATATTGCCCTCGTATAATCCGGGTGCGCAAATTTTATCTGTTATAAAACGCGTTATTGAACAGGGTTTTTCCGATATAATAATTATAAACGACGGAAGCAAAGATGAATGTACCGCGATATTTGATGAAGCAGCGAAAATTGACAGCTGCGTTGTATTGCGGCATAAAGTGAACAAAGGAAAAGGTGCCGCGTTAAAAACGGGCATGACATTTTTTCTGGAGAACCGCCCCGATAGTTCCGGCATAGTCACCATTGACGATGACGGGCAGCATCTGCCGGAAGATATAAAACTTTGCGCCGAGGCAATGGCGCGAAGCGGCTGCTTCGTGCTGGGATCAAGGGATTTTAATAATCCCTCAGTGCCGTTTAAAAGCCGATACGGCAACCGGATAACCGCGAAAATTTTCAGCGCGAGCGTTGGTCTTGATCTTAAAGACAGCCAGACAGGGCTTAGAGCGATACCAAAAAAATTATTAGGCGCGTTTGTAAATGTTCCGGGGGATCGTTTTGAATATGAGACAAATATGTTAATCGCAGCCAAGAAAGAAAATTTTAGTATAAAAGAGGTTCCTATCAACACTGTATATATTGACGGAAATAAAAGCTCGCATTTCCATCCTGTTAAAGATTCAATAAAAATAATGTTTCAGTTTATAAAGTACGCGCAAAGCTCGCTGATATCATGCGCTGTGGACCTTCTATGCTTTTACGCGCTTTTAAATTTGCTCTCAAGCCATTCAATCTCAAACAGCTGGAATATTATTTTATTAAGCACTATCATAGCGCGCGTAATATCTTCCGCTTTAAATTTTATTTTAAATAAAAAATTTGTTTTCAGATACTCGGGAAAGAGCGTAATAAAAGCTATAATAAAGTATTATATACTATGCGTATTTTCGATGATTCTGTCAGGAAATCTGGTAGCCGTTTTATCGTATTTATTAAATATAAACAACGCTGTAATTGTAACTATTATAAAAATCGCTGTGGATGTGGGACTCTTTGTCATGAATTATCATATACAAAAAAGGTGGGTATTTAAATGATTTTAAAACGCGTGCTGATTGTTTTCTTTACAACGCTGGGCTTGATTGTATTTTTGGTTCTGGGAACCTGTTTTGTGATTTTCCGGGGACCAAGTCCGACAGCCAGGGACATGCTTACTTTGTCTATGCTTGAGACAAGCGCCATGAAATGGGTGCCTGCGTTATTTATTACCAGCAAAATGGTAGACAAGATCGTTGAGTATAACTCTATCGTTGTGTCATCCGTGATAACCGATACTTCGTTAATCGCGTTTACTCAGGATTCCGTAAACAGTTCAAATAATGACGCGGATGACGAATGGGCGGATTACCCTGACGGTATCCGCGTAGAAAAATTCCTTGGCGGAACATACAGAGCCTATGTAATGCTGATTCGCGATCCGTCGCGGCTGTATGTCGCGACTTCATCTGATTTTACAAGGGGAGAGCCCGGGCTTAGAATACTTGAAGTATTAAGAAGAGAGGACGCGATAGCCGGAATCAACGGCGGCGGTTTTCCCGATGAAACCGGTTCAGGACCGGGCGATGTTCCAATCGGTCTTGTTTTTTCCAACGGGCGGCGAATGTGGGGCGATGAAAATACTGTTTACCAATCTGTAATAGGATTTAATCAGGATAATGTTTTGATTGTGGGTAATTTTTCTGTCAGAGCCGCGAGAGAGATGGGTATACGCGACGCGTTGTGTTTTGGTCCGACTCTTGTAGTTAACGGCGAGCCAATGGAAATCAGGGGAATCGGCAGCGGTCTTAACCCAAGGAGCGCGATAGGTCAGAGAGCTGATGGGACTGTGATTTTGCTTTGCGTAGACGGAAGAATGTCCTCAAGCTTGGGAGCGGCGATTTCTGATTTAATCGAGATTATGCTCAGGTACGGAGCGGTCAACGCGTCAAACCTTGATGGAGGCACTTCAACCACTTTAGTGTATAATAACGAGCTTGTGAATGTTTTCTCTAACCTATACGGACCAAGAAGAATACCAACATTTTTTATGGTAAGGAAATAACGTGGATACGATTAACTCAGAAGAACAAATCAATGATCAGGGAAAAGTAAAGTTTAGTAAATTTAAAAAAATCTATCTCATCACGGTAGCGTCATTAACCGCGGTAATTTTAGGCGTGTTTACGTATCTTTGGGTTAGTATGACAATATTCGAGAAATCTTCGCCGGATAATGTCGCGTTTCATGTTTTTAACCAATATTTCAGGGAATTCGCAGTAAACAGGCTTTTCGCGATGGAAAGGTCTAGCCTGTCAAATCTTGAGTCATTGGAGAGTTACTCCGCGTATCTGACAAAAAAAGCGGGTAACAGGGAGTGGAATTTCCGGAACATATCCTCTGAAACCGACAGCATAAAAAGATACGCGGTATTCGCGGACGGCGCGGGTTTTGGCGAGTTTGAACTCTCTGAACGAAAAGGAATTTTCGGCTCTGCCTGGGAACTTAGCGCGGTCCGCACTGTTTATGATTATATTGACGCGTTAAAAATAGTCACTCCCGCGGATACCGATGTGTACGTCAACGGAAAACGCCTGGATAAAAATTATATAAAAGACGCGGGTCTGTTCAACATTATGGCGGGTTCTTATGATGTTTACTCAGTACCGGGATTGATAACTACTCCCGTAGTTGAAGCGCGGGTTGGCGGGCATTCAAGAACGCTTGTCTATGATAATGAATTAAACGAATACTCGGCGATTCCCGTGATAACCGCGGACATTGTGGATAGTTTTACGTTATTAATTAATGGCGTTCAGGTTGACGATTCATTTTTATTAAGAGACGGCGTCAGAACAGATGAAACCAACAGGTTAAGACTTCACAGAAAAATTTACCGCGTTCCGTTCGGCTCTGGCGAGCCTTTAAATGTCAGCGTTGTCAATCCTGCCGGAACAGAGACAGCCATAAACGACAGCGGAAATAATTTTTACTATCAGGAGATTGCTTATGACAGCGGTCTTGAAACGCAGTTCAGGCAGCTTGGTATAAACGCGGCGCAGACATACGCGCTGTTTATGACACTTAATACAAATTTGACAGGGCTGCAAAGGTATTTCCAGACCGGAACTCTGATTTATGAGGTAATAAGCACATCGCAGGTATATTTTTACACCCCTCATATCAACCAATACTTTGAAAAAGTAACCGCGTCCGAGTTCCTGCCGCGCGGAGATGACAGTTTTTCCTGCAGGGTTACTTTTGAACACCATGTATGGCGCACCCCGACTGAGCCTTTTGTTTTTCCCTTGGATGTCACGCTTTTCTTCAGGAGAGTCGGCAATCAATATATGGTTTATGATATGATCAGCAACGCTTAATATTTAATTAAAAATATGTTATAATGCGGCAGAAGAATCCCAAAAATTTATTTTTTGGGATTAAATAATTAATTAAAGGGCGGTAAATTATGAACGAGATAAAAAACAGACGAAGCATAAGAAAGTATAATCCGAACAAAAAAGTAACAAAGGAACAGTTAAACGAGCTTTTGGAAGCGGCGATGCTCGCTCCTTCGGCTTGCAACACTCGTCCCTGGGAATTTATCGCTGTAACAAGCCGCGAAGTTCTTGACGACATTGTACGCGTTCATCCGTACGCGCAGATGTGTAAGACCGCCACAGCGGCGATTATTGTGGTGATAGTTCCGCGGAATGATATCCCTGAAGGTTTTTCCATACAGGACGGCGCCGCGGCGACAGAAAATATTTTAATAAAAGCCGTTTCTCTCGGACTTGGAACATGCTGGTGCGGCGTAAGCCCAAATGAGGAACTAATGGCTTCGATTAGGAAACTTTTTAAAATCGCGGATAACAAAATCCCGTTCAATGTAATCGCGGTCGGCTACCCCGATGAATCCCCTGACGCGAGGGGATCATTCGAAGAAGCGAAAGTAACTTATTACGAATAAAGGCTGCCCGGAAAAGAACGCTATTTCTTGCCGGCTTTTCTGGTCTTTGTCTTTTTAAAAGTTTTACCTTTAACAGCTTTTTTCTTCTTGCCTGTAGTCTTGGCGGCGCTCTTTCCAGCGGCTTTATTTTCCGCGGCTGGCTTGCCTTTTGGCTTTACCGCTTTTGGGATGCTCTTATAAACTTTTGAAAATTTGGCGTCTGAAAAAAGCACTGCGATTTCATACGATGACTGAACATCAAGCCAGTATTCAACCGCGTTGCCGAAAAATTTGCCCAGACGCATGGCGATATTAACTGATATTCTTCCTTTCCCTTTTAAAATATTAGTTACTGACTGATAAGCGACTTTAATCGATTTGGACAGAGCGAAGGCGTTAGTCTGGTAACTATCAATATAAGATTGAAGAACCTCTCCCGGCGCCTGCGCGTTTGACGATTTTGGCATAAATAACTCCTTAAAATAAATTAATATAAATATATTATATAAAAAAATACAAATTAAAAACAAGCGCTAAACAAAACATCATGGAACAATCACAGATATAATAAAAAATCCTTGTCACAGAGCTTAAATTTTCCATGTCTTGCGAAAACGCGCCCGCTAATATAACATTGTATAACAGGAGATAAAATATGAAAATGGAAACAAGATACTCAGAACACCCGAATGACGCGCGCTATTACGATACAAAAACCTTAAGAGAGCGCTTTCTTTTTGATAAAGTATTCATTAAAGATGAAATAAGCCTCTGTTACACGCACAGTGACAGGGTTGTTTTCGGCGGAGCAAAACCCGTTGACAAGCAGCTTCGTCTGGAAGGCGGCAAAGATTTTGGAAGCGATGTGTTTCTGGATCGAAGAGAAATAGGAATAATCTGCGTCGCGGGAGACGGAAAAATTTCCGCGGACGGAACGGAATATAAAATGAAAAAAGGAGACGGTCTTTACATCGGCAAAGGCGTAAAAGACGTTATTTTTTCGTCAACGAATAATAATAATCCGCCTAAGTTCTATCTCGCGAGTTCTCCGGCTCATACAAATTATCCTGTTGTTTTTATCCCGATAGAAAAAGCGAATCCGCGCAAACTGGGAGAAGCGGCGACTGTAAACGTCCGCGTAATTTATCAGTATGTTCATCCCGCTGTCTGCCAAAGCTGCCAGCTTGTTATGGGTATGACGATACTTGAAGAAGGATCGGTTTGGAACACAATGCCCTGTCATACCCATGAACGGCGCATGGAGGTTTATTTTTATTTTGATATTCAAAAGGGGGGAGTTGTTTTTCATATGCACGGGCAGCCGCGTGAAACGCGCCACATTGTTATGTGCAACGAACAGTCTGTGATTTCACCGTCATGGTCAATACATTCAGGCGCGGGAACAAGCTCCTATTCTTTTATTTGGGCGATGGCGGGCGAGAATCAAACATTTGACGATATGGATACTCTGGTTACTACAGAATTAAAATAAGGAGAAATTATGAATAACGAAATATTTTCACTTAACGGAAAAATTGCGTGGATTACAGGCGGATCTTACGGCATCGGCTACGCTATCGCGGCGGCGCTTCATAAAGCGGGAGCCTCAATTGTTTTTAATGACAGAGGGCAGGAACAGCTTGATAAAGGACTTGCCTCCTATAAAGCGGACGGGATAAAAGCCGCGGCGTATATCTGCGATGTAACGGATGAAAACGCTGTTAATGAGACAGCCGCGAAAATCGAGAAAGAAGTCGGAGTTGTGGACATTCTTGTTAATAACGCGGGGATTATTAAACGCGTCCCAATGACGGAAATGAGCGCGAAAGATTTCCGCGAGGTTATCGATGTTGATCTTAACGCTCCTTTTATCGTGGCTAAGGCTGTGATTCCTTCCATGATAAAAAAAGGCGGCGGAAAAATTATAAATATCTGTTCCATGATGAGCGAGCTTGGAAGGGAAACAGTCAGCGCGTACGCCGCGGCGAAAGGCGGATTAAAAATGCTGACAAAAAATATCGCGAGCGAGTTCGGGCATTATAACATTCAGTGCAACGGGCTGGGTCCTGGTTATATTGAAACGCCGCAGACAGCTCCGTTACGTGAAAGACAAGCCGACGGAAGCCGCCACCCCTTTGATCAGTTTATTCTGGCTAAAACGCCCGCTTCGCGCTGGGGAAAACCCGAAGATCTAGCGGGACCCGCGGTGTTTCTGGCTTCCGGCGCGTCTGATTTTGTAAACGGCCATATTCTTTATGTTGATGGCGGAATTTTGGCGTACATCGGCAAGCAGCCGTAACAGCAAGCAGTTGTAACAACAAATAGTTGTAACAGCAAGCAGTTTAAGGGGGTTATCATGCCTGAATTTACAGATCGGCGAAAACCGCTTCAGATCGGTCTTCGCGCGCATGACTACGGAGCTGGCGTCACCATTGAAGAGTTAGCTGAAACTCTTGACGTTTATAAGCCTTCTTCCATTCAGCTAGCGCTTTCCAAAGCGTTAAAAGGCGCTCCGCCGCCGGGCGGATTGAGCCCCGCGTACGCGCGAAGGATCAGAAAAGTATTAGAAGAAAAAAACATAGCTATTGCCGTTTTAGGCTGTTATATAAATCCAATACACCCCGATAAAATTGAACGCGAAAAACAGCTTTACAATTTTGAGGAACATCTTCGTTACGCCCGCGATTTTAACTGCGCGATGGTTGGAACAGAAACAGGTTCCTGTAACGCGGACTGCTCGTTTCATCCTGATACGGAAAAACAGGAATCCTTTGATCTGTTATGCGAATCGCTTGAAAGGCTTGTGACAACAGCGGAAAAATGCGGATCAATCGCGGCGATAGAAGCGGTCGCAGATATTCATACAATTTCCACCATAGAAAAAATGGAAGCGCTTCAGCGTCGTCTCGCTTCTCCCGCGTTAAAAGTTATTTACGATCCTGTCAATTTAATTCCAAACGCTGGGTTAGCTGAAACTCAAAAAGAATTTTTCCTGCGGGCGTTTTCAGCCTTTGGCGGCAAAATAACCACTATACACGCGAAAGATTTCCGCATGGAAAACGGACTCAAGAACGGCAGATACAGCGCGGGGTTAGGTGAAATGGACTACCCTGCCCTGTTAAGCGTAATAATGAAAGAAAAGCCTGATATCGATATACTTTTAGAAGACACATCTCCTTCCACAGGAAAACAGGCGATGGAATTTTTACAGGAAACAGCGTTAAAATATAATTTTTATGGAGGCGGGTTATGTTATGGGAAGAATTGAGATCGGATAAATTTAAAGAGAGCGTTAAAGAAAGCGAAGGCGTCTGCCTTTTACCGATCGGAGTGCTTGAAAAACACGGAAATCATCTTCCTGTAGGAACGGACATGATTATAGGGCAGGCTGTCTGCAAAAAAGCCGCTGAAACAGAAAAAGCGGTTGTGTTTCCTTATTATTTTCTTGGGCAGATAGCTGAAGCGAAACATTATCCCGGGTGCATCGCCGCGTCTCATAAGCTTATAATGAAAGCGTTACTCGAAATGTGCGATGAAATTTACCGTAACGGTTTTAAGAAGATAATTATCTGTTCAAGCCACGGAGGAAACGGGCATTTTCTTCCGTTTTTTCTTCAGGAGATGCCGCGTCTTGAAAGGCGGTACAACGCTTATACTTTTTTTCTCGCTAAGTACAAGGATGAGCAGGAACAAAAAATCGCGAGCCTCGCTAAAACAAATGATCTTGGTTATCACGCGGGCCTGACAGAAACAGCTTTAATAATGCACTTACGAGGCGATTTAGTCGATATGAAAGCGCAGGACGCGAAGGAAGCGGCAAATCTTGATCGGTTAAAAAATGTCAGAAGACTCGGAGTATTTACAGGCTATAACTGGTACTCGCAATATCCGTACCACTTCGCGGGAGATCCGGCTTTCGCGACAGCGGAACTTGGCAAAATAATTTTTGATATCGCTTGCGATAACTTACGCGAAGTAATAAAAGAAGTTAAGAATGACCATGAATACGAGAATATGAACACAGAGTTTAAACATTTATCTAATAACTTGAATTTATAAAGGCGGAATACATTAATAAAACAAAATTATATATAAAGGATCTTTTAGAATTATTTTATAGTTTTCTTATTATAGGAGCGACTCTGTTCGGCGGCGGTTACGCGATAATGCCTTTCCTTGAACGCGAACTTATAAAAAAAAGAAACTGGACAAATATGGACGAAGTTATGAATTTCTTCGCAATTGCCCAGATCACGCCGGGAATAATCGCCGTGAACATTGCGACTTTTATCGGGTTTAAGCGAAACGGCGTCGCGGGCGCGGTCATCGCGACATTAGGGTTAATAATTCCCGGAGCCGCGCTTATGATAATTATTTCACTTTTTATTAGCCAGGCGGCGGAAAATGAAATAGTCAGGCACGCGTTTACAGGCATCAGAATCGCGGTCTGCGCTTTGATATTGGATACATTAATTAAATTAAAAAAAGGTGTCATAAAAAATTATAAATCCGTAATAATAATTATTATTGCTTTTATTTTATCCGCGGTTTTCAGCGTATCGCCAGTGTTTATAATTATTGCAAGCGCGCTTTTTGGTTTTATTTTTATCCGCCAGCCTGACAGTAAAAAGGAAAATAAATAATGAATCTTTTTATTCTTTATCTGGAATTTTTTAAAACAGGACTTTTCGCGGTCGGAGGAGGGCTCGCGACAATACCTTTCTTTTTTCAGATGGCGGAAACATACGAATGGCTAGATTATGAAACAGTTGGAAATTTTCTCGCGATCGCTCAATCAGCCCCCGGAGCGATCGGTATAAACATGGCGTCTTTAACAGGTTTTAAATCGGCGGGAATCGCAGGCAGCGTGATTTCCGCGCTCGGACTTGTAAGCCCCGCGATAATAATTATTATAGCGTTATCTCATTTCTTAAAATCATTTAATGATAATAAAATTGTCGTTTCTGTTTTCGCGGCTCTGCGCCCCGCCGCTTTTGGCCTTCTTGCCTGCGCTTTTTTTCTCGCGTTAAAACTCGCGCTGTATGACCCAAGCGCTCCTTCAATTTTGGAATCGTTCAGAATAACAGAATTTATTTTATTTGTAATTTTATTTTTAGCGATCATAAAATTAAAAGGCCATCCTGTAATTTATGTCGCGGCGGGAGCAGCGGCAGGAATAATTATGGGGATATTTAATTGAAGTTATTGTCTCGATAGATAATATTCGTATACATATCCTGTTTTTCCATTATTATATTTGACCCTTACCCATCCGTCACCCGCGTTTTCAAGTATTTCGACTTTTGTATTATATCGAATAGCTTCGATAATATTATAATCATTAATCTTTGCCGGTGTACTACGGACATTCAGCCAGTCGCATGAAACAGCAGCGAAAACTTGTTTTGATCTGTTAGCCTGTGAAGAAAGACGATTATCTGAGGTCAATGAGTTATAAAAAATATTATAAATAAAAATAATAGCAATGATAGCAATTGATATTTTAATCATTTTCCAAAAAATTACGTTGAATTCAGATTTTGATGTTTTTTCAGATTTATTTTTATAATGTTTTTCAATATTATCTTCTTCTATGGGAGTATCTTCATAATGTACAATATACCAGTAATTTCCTTTACGCTTATTCAATATAATTTGAACATAAGAACCACTATAATTAATTGTCATTGAATAATTCATATTGTGTTTTCGCATAGAACTTTTTACATTTTCAGAAAGTTCTGTATTTAATACCCACGGTATTTCATTTGTTTTATGCGATATTGTAGTTCCTAATTCTATTGTAACAGCGTTTAAAATTAAATTTATATCATTTGAAATAATATATTTTAATACGCCAAATCCTTCAATAAAAATATCATCTTTAATAAAGTCTTTCTGCTTTTCATGATTTAACGATTTATTATTTTTTTTATATTCTGACATAAGCGCATTGTACGCATCGTTTATTTCAGCAGTAAAAAAGGTAGCGGTAGCTTCAAGAGGCGTTCCGTGAATTTTATCAGGATGAAGAACATTTATTTTTTCATAATAAGCTTTTTTTATTTCTTCTTTTGATGAGTTATTTGGTATCCCTAGAATTTGGTAATATCGTTCCATGTTTTCCTAAATTTTCTTAATCAAACATTTCCGGATCAATTGAATATTTATCGATTAACCTTCTTAATTTTTCAACAATTTCAAAATGATCCCAGCTATAACATTTTCCATTTAATTCGCCGTATCGAGTAGAAAACCAATTATCGCCGTTACGCATATTAATAACTATAACTCTGACTTTTCCGTCATTGTATATTGTCATAGAAAATGACACTTTATGTTTATTCATTAGGTGTTTAACGCTGATTGAAAGATCATGATTAATAATCCATTTAGCTTTATCCAAATCAATATTTAATCCTGTTCTTGTAAAGATCGCGATTTTAATATCATCAATGCTGTTAGAAAGAGAATAATTAAGCAGTTTATTATCTTCGTGAAAAGTGATATATTCCTCAGCATAGCCTAACTTATCTTTAGGCGTTATAAATTGATATTCATCAATTAACTTTTGTTTCTCGTCTAATTGTTCTGGCATAGTGGATATCCTCCATACACAATAATAATGGTTGGGATTTAGATGACTTAAGGGTTTTTAATGAAATATTTCGGGATTTTTTTCTTTTAGATATTTTTCCAAGTCTCTGAGGAAGTTATTCAGATTTATTGAGGCTTGTACTTCTGAACTGCTTTTTAAGGCGTCAGGATGATATTTTTGCCAAATCTCGTATTGTGTTGGTATTTTATCATCTTTTTGGAAGCCGGTAATAATATCATGATCGAGAATAGAAAATAAACCTTCTGTATGTTTCTTTCCTATACAATGTAAGGTAAAAAGCGCTTTGTAACAATCTCTGGATCTATCTTGCTTCCTTTCCAGAGCAGCCTTTACAGCTTCTCGTATAATATCAATATTTGAATTAATAAGATAATCTATACTTGGACCTTCTGCGACTTCATGTTCAAACCATTTAGTTATTACATTGTCTTTTTCATCTTCAGACAATTTTCTTCCAAGATAGCTTTCTTGCATTCTTACAACATCATCTTTATTTTTGGATTCGTAATTTCTCTTGTATTCAGTTTTTCCCGTTTTTAATGCACTTAACAAATATTTGATAAAATCATCTCTGTCCTTTGGTATGTTCGCTTTACTATCATCTTTTAAAAACCGTTTAGTAATATTAAATATTTCAAGCCCCATATCATCAACATTAAAATTGAGATAATCCCTGCACCACCTGAATATTAAATCGCTTATTTGCCCCAAAAATGTCTGCTGTCTATTTGGTTCATTTAGGCTATTAAAAAAACATGAGAATATTTTATCTTTTAATATTTCTTCTTTTGCTTTATTTTCTTCCACAAAAGCACCTTACATAGCAAAAAAGTCTTTTAAAGTTTCTGTTGCTGTTTCAGCACTTGAAGCGCCCATTGTTCCCATTAACTTAAATAGGTAGTAAAGTGAAGTAATGTCATACAGCATTGGGTTTTCCAGCACACGAGTCGTTTTGTTGAATTCCGCTTTCCCATAAACGATGAATTGAACAATAGCGTCCCGGAATTCTTCAACAAAACGAAGGGCACAAAACAACGATAATATTTCCGGTTTAAAGCCAAAAGTAATATCCGTATATATTTCCGCATTCTCCGGGATTTTTTCTGCTAAATCAGTTATTAGCTTGTTATAAGTCTGCTTTGTTGGCAAAAACGCAATATCTACAGTATCATAACTGAATGTAGCTCCAATTTCTTGATTTATAACAGCAAGCTCATTTAAAAATTCATCTTTATTTTTTAGACATTCGCTGTTATCGCCGGAAGTCATTATATAAATAACTTTGACTTCTTCCTCTTTTAGTAAAGATTTAGCAAGAATGCCGTTTATCGGACATTTGACTGGTTTGTCATATTCGATTGATTTATTGCCGTCTACCGGATACTGAACCTTTGAAATCTCATGAGGCGGTTTCATCGGTACGGTTATAATTACTACTTTCATTCAAGACTCCTTGTATATATAATGGCTGGGATTTATGGGAGTTAAGGGTTATTAATTAATGATATTAATTCCTTTTTATTTCCTCTATAATCTTTATTACATCCTCACTGTCTATAGCACCATTGGGTTTATCTTTTGTTACTTTTAATATTTTATCTTTTTGACTTATAGTGCTTTAAGTTAACTTGCTTTAAGATCGAAGTAGCCATAAATAGCATCCTTAACTGATTGAAATTTCTTTATGTTGCCGCGAAGAAATCTTTTCA